>Ga0256828_1002876_pt1 | contig 10027 bp, 14 predicted proteins | sample CV88metaG_FD_185993 | JGI IMG/M metagenome (GOLD analysis project Ga0256828, IMG submission 185993) | Hydrothermal vent microbial communities from East Pacific Rise, Pacific Ocean - CV88 | ecosystem: Environmental > Aquatic > Marine > Hydrothermal vents | place: Pacific Ocean: East Pacific Rise... | reverse complement strand
TAGGTAATCTGTAGCGAAGCTCCTAAGTCATAGAGATATGATAAGTATGGTAAAACATTAACCTTAACGGGTGGAGTGTGCTCAACGACTATCCCGCCAGGGAGTAGCGCTCAAGTGAGTGAGGTAAACCTCTTAAAGACAAAACGGAGGATATCTTATTAATATGGTGTTAGTAAGATAATGATATAGTCTAGACGTATACTGAAAGGTATAGAAGTTCATAAGAGAACTGCTGTAGTTTAACGAACACAGTGAATGTATCGATGATGGTGATGAATTGAATTTTGTAGCACTACAAGATAATTGGTTAGCAGATGAATTTGAGGTATTGAGTCCGTATTATAATGTACCAGATCAATCTAAACCGTACTCGGTTTCAGGGAATCTAACATTACATGCACCTGGTAATAGTATTATAGCAAATTACTTGTCAGATGTATCAAAAGCTGATGGTGCCGATACGGTCATAGATAAATTATTAGGCTAGTTTTACTAGCCTATGAAAGGAATAAGATGTTTACAGTGATATCAATATAGACAAATCTCTATAGATATATATCATTGAGATATAAGGAGGTAAAATGTCTAAACGATACGTACGCTATACATGTAATATGATAAGTATAAAAGTAGTTGTAAAGCCTATAAGGGTTAAGATATAATAGGTGTGAGATAATGACATTTATACATAAATAATAGGGAGTAATTATGGTTAAGAAGAGAGGTAAAAGAATACCAAATAGAATAAGGCTCATTAAGTTGTCACATATAGCTAAAATAGCTGTATGTGTTGCGAACATTCGTAAAAAAGAAAAAGATGTTATGGAGTCATTATTTCCGAGTTTAAAGGGTTAACATGAAAAGAGGTAAGTACTATAAATCTTATAAGGTTAAAAGATTTAGATCTATTAGAAATAAAGAGCGTGTTATCAGGTTTAATACTAAACTCCTTGTAAATAGTTTATATGGTAGTTTTATTAAAAATTCGGTAAATACTACTGTTATCGAACAACCTGAATGGATTATTGATACGGAAAATGATTTCAATAAGGAAGTTATAGAAAAAGTTAGTTCGGTATTCGAAAGTGTTATATCGGATATGGTTGAGCTAGATAGTGAAGGAAAATAATGAGAGTCAATGTTATACAAGGCGATCGTGATATGTTTAGAAACATAGTCTATGGTATGCCAAATAGTAATGTGATGGAGTTTGTCAATAGTAAGATGAATGAATTTACAAATTATCTTGGTAATACTGCAGATAAGTTTACTAATAATATCAAAATGATGTATGATAAGTATGCTAGTAACGAAGCGCTTAACAGGGCTAAAATGTTACTTAACTTAGCTGGTACATCTGTTAATGAAGAATCCGTTTATTTTGTAGGTATGAATAGTTATCATAATGTTAATTTAGCTATGCAGCGGTATATAATAGCTAACCCTACAATAAATGAGATGTATCAGAAGAATATGTGTTATGGTTTTGAGGAAACATATCATGATAATGAAGTAGGCGTTACCGGTAAAGATCGTAATGATTACAGATCAGTTATGGATGGTGTAATTCAATATGATCAAGATGGTAATGGTTATGTTTACCATTATAGTAGTAATGACGAGATCAATCCAGAGCTTAGTGCGGTTGATAAATTCACTATTATTGAAACATGGGATGAGTTAGAGATTGCCTTATTAGAGGATATCGATCCTACTGATCCAAATGGTGGCGAGATTTAGATAGAGTAGTACCATATGGTACTACTCTTTTTTTTCTTCGTTTATCATGTTAAAATATCTAACTTTTATAAAAAGTATTTTTAATATAGTTGATAACGATATAGTTGTGTTTTTAAATATATCTTTATCTAATTTATTAATATCCACATTTGATTTTATTAATGCCGGGGCTACAAATGTAGTATTAATAATTGGTTTACGTATAAGTGTATTCAACGCCATATGTAATTCTATCCATTCCATGGTATCATACTTTATGATGGTTGATACATTTTGTTCTAACCAATCCGGAGTAAGTTCCCTATTAGGTATACTTATTATTTTTAAAGTAAAAAGAACAGGTATTTTTTCCCTTAAAATTAGTTTTAACATTTCTATCTCTTGTGTATTTAGGTTATACGGATAGATATTTATAAATAATGTAGTAGGTGTGGTTTTACTACGTATTATACCAGTAGTATTAGATTCTACTATATACTCACCTACCAAATTAAAAATATTAGTAGGTAATGCTAATTTTAATATATTCTTATTTCTATTTCTATAAAATGATTTAAAAACATTATAAGAAATATTTTCAAATTGATCTAAGGATCTCATGTTATAATAGTCATTATTGGATATACGGTTAGCTATATTAGGATTAAGTCCGTATAATACAGGGTAACGTGTGTCAAATAAAGAATCTAAGTCAACATAGATATCTCCATTAAAAGTTTCATTACTCATATTCTTTTTCACCTCTGTTGATATCATTTTTTAGATTTTCCATCTCTTCACTCATTGCTTTTATTTGTTCTATAGCTATATTATCTAATATCTCTTTTTCGTAAATGTTTTTAGCTAAATACTCATCTATAGATAAACCAAATTTTTCTTTTATGTCATAAACTATATAATCGTTATATACTCTATCAATACCAGTAAATGGTTGGAAATCTTCAGTATCTCTGTAAAGTGTGGCTCCAAAAACATTTTCAATATCCTTATCATATTTTATGTTATATGTATTATCATATAGATCGTTTAGGAATAACGCGCATGTCGGGCTAGACATAGTTTCCTTAATAAGATAAATAACGTCATCTATATATTTAGTAGCACTGTGACTACTAAATATATCGTTTTCTAGAATATGTCTCTTTGTCTTATTTGTTGTACCTTCGATGCGCATAGGTCTAAAAAATGTTCTACTACATTCAATGGTAATAATTCACTAAAAGCTCCGTCATTATTATCATTTTGTTCTTCTTTACACTTAGGACAAATGTAATTAGGAGTGGCAACTATAGCGAACGATGATTCTTCTATAAATTCTTTAATACTAGTAAGTGTTTTATCTAGAATAGTTTCATCATCTGATAATTCTTCCATAATGCTGATTACGTCACTTTTCTTAGTTTCATAAATAGTATCATCAGTTGTATAAATCTTAGTATACCATGCGCCATAAATAGACAACATCATACTTGAAGCCATTTCACTAACTCTTATATTTTTAGCTTCTTCTGAAGTGGCATCTGTAAATAATGATTCTACATCATTAATTATTTTATCAACCCATTCACTACCATCAGCTATAACCTCATTAATACTAGGTAGTTCTAAACCGACAAACATACCATCATCAATTTCGATTTCTTTAGTATATTTAGTCATAGTAGATTGATACTCAATGACTTCGTCATAAGACATACTTTCCGGTCTTTGGTTACTCATATGTTCTAGTGCTTTTTTAGTAAGCATTTTTCTGTCAACCCAAAGCATTTTTTCAGGCATAATTTTACCAGTTACACTATAGTCGCATTTAGGTTTGTTTTCATTATCTAAAAACTCCAGTGTATTTTTACATGTTCTGGTAACATCATATCCTTTAGGATACATGGCTGATAATATACCAGTTATGAGTAATGGAAGATCGTTTATTTTGATAATGTCAAATAGATCTTTATCATCAGGAACAGATAGTGATGTTGATACTATATGTTCTGCTATAAATTCAGTAACAATACGCATATAAACGGCACTATAATTACTATAGATAAGTGTATTTGTTTTACGCCCTAAATCTATAGTGTTTTTAGCTATAGCCATTTCTAGATTAAGAATTCTTTTATTCTTAGGTGGTGTAAGTGTTACATAAATACCTGTATGCCATAACGGAACAAGTACATTACTTCCTAAACCTTTACGGTCTTTAATTGCGGCAATAGCTGCTTTACCTTTTAATTTAGTACCTTTTACCTTAAGAGTTCTTATATGTTCTTTTTTCTCGCCAAAAAAGATTTCATTAACAGGTTCTATTTCGTTAACAGTCTTATGTAGAATATCAGCATAGTTTGTTTTTTCAGCCATATTTACATTAATATTAGTTGTTAATAGTTGTTCTCTAGTAAAATACTTTTCTATTTTATCTGTGCGGTAAACAAAGTTTAAAAGAGGCGCTATGTTAGCTCGACTATTTGAAGGAATGATAACATTATCCTCGAACTCTAAGTCGGCTTCAATTTCATCTACTAAAGGATAAACTTTTTTATGTCTATCCTCTGGTAAAGTATCGTCTTTAATTTTATCATTTTCTGCATTATTTTTGGATACTTTCGCATTCATATCTGTCTCGTTGTTAGGTAAGTTTTCCATTTTAATCCTTTTTACTTGTAACTTCTTCCATAATTTTACCAACATCAGGCATATCAGTTAGTAACTCTTGGAATTTTTCTTTAAGTTCCACATCAACTTTTAGTTTTGTAAAAATATTGACGTAATTATTACTTATAGCGTGAACTATCATCTCTTCAACTTCAATATATTTAACAGAAATAGCTAAACATTCCATATATGAGTCAGGGTCATTATCACCATTAATGTCGCCAGATTTAAATGTTTTAGCTACTTCAACTTTATCGTTACTAGGTAATGTTCTTTCTGTAGTCAGTGTAGCGTGGAGTAAAGATATTTCTCTAATAGCGTTAGCGATATCGTATAATGTGAATCTTAAACCTTTAACTAGATCCAATAATTCTTTATCTTTTTTAATGTCATCAATATAAAGATTAGTTAGCTCATTAACCATTAGCGTTTGACCGACTAAAAGATTATTAACTTCTTTATTTTGTTCAACAAGCATATCCCATGACATTTTTTCCGTAGTATCTACCTTTTTAGTAGTTTTAGGTGGTGTTTTTTTAGACATAATATTCCTTTTTATATTTTTCAATATATATGGTATATGTAAATAATATAGGTGTTCTTATTTGAATAAGGAGAAATTATGGTAAATAATATAATAGAAAACTTTATGAATGAGTATATGCCAGAGTTTAATAGTAAAGTTATCAAAAGTGTATTTGAAAATTTAGATAAGATTGACAAGCTTAATGAGCTAGAGGAAGATTTAGAAAGTTATTTAACATCTCTCCCTGAGTCAGATATTGATGCTGTTGTTATTGAGTTTAATAATATTGTGTATAAATATGTTAATACATTAATTAATAATATGGGTATTATTCTGTCGGAAGCTTCTATAATTAATTTAGATATGTTTCTAGAAGTTATTGTTATTATAAGAGAAAAAAATGAATTGTATGTTAATCTTATATTGGAAATTTTAACGGATGAATTAGAAGAAGATATAGATAAAGTAGCTTTGTTAGTACTTAATTTAACAGATATAACGTATGATGATTTATATAATATTATAGAGGATATTGAGTCAAATTTTATAAATACGGTAATAGACTATTTGTCTAATAGTGATGATGATCGGTTATTAATGCCTGAAATAAAATATACTGATACATATTATTATAGAAATATATATACTGGTAATAATACATATAGCGATGACGTTAAGAAGTTATTAAATATTATAATAGATGAAGATATGAATATTGATACAGTGGTTAATGAACTTTTAGGTATTCTATATTATTCTAAAGATGTAGAAGATAAATTATATTTTATAGATAGTGTTATAAGAGAAGATCTTGATGAATATGGAGTAAGTGACGTAAATATAAAAACTATTATTAAGAAACTTAATGAAGGTGTTATAAATGAATGATTTAGAGTATTTTAGATATGCTATTAAAAAAAGATTTTTATCTAAAATAAATTGGTATAGTACTTTTTTTAACATTATGTTTAAAGATGGTTTTGAAAATGAGTATTTAAAAATATCTGGAGATAAAATATTTTTAAAAGTAGAAGGTGATGTAATAGAGGCTAAATGGTGGGTAAAGGATACACCATTACTTAATCATAAAGATGTGATAGAGTTATCTAAAGAAGATTTACCTAATATAAAAACTAGTGTCAGAACTACGATAGGTATCTGTATAGCTAATTATATTTTATTATGTAAACCATTTAAAGATAAAATTCCTTACGTTAATGATGAAATATCTATAGGTAAATTAGAATCTGTTATAGCTGAAGATTTATCATTAGGTAAAACAATAACAATAGAAGAATATATATCTTTTGTTAATGCTAGAACATTTTTATCTAGATTAAGTCGCATATTTACAATATCAGCTACAGAAAAAACGATTCTACCACCAAAAACTATAATCAGTGATAAAAAAAAGATTATTGAGGAAATGAATAAAAAATACGGTGATAGCTGGAAAAAAGATAGAGTTAAGATTGTAGAATTTCAAGAGAAACTAAAAGAAAAGTATAAAGAATATGTTAAAGATGATCCTACATATGGTAAATTTTTATCAGGTAAAGTGCTTAATAATGCCGCGCCTAAAAAGTATCTAGCATTTGGTGCGGAAGTAGCGTTCGATAACGCTGGTAATAATGTCCAGTTAACAGAAGAATCATTATTAGAAGAATATCCTAATGATAGCAAGAAACTAGCTACTATGTTTAATAGTTCTAGATCGGCTTCATTTGATCGCGGTAATGAAACACAAAAAGGTGGTACTGTAGCTAAATATGTTTTAAGAGCTGCCAATAGTGTAGTTATTGATACTGAAGATTGTGGAGTTAAAGTGGGTAAGAAAGTTTTAGTTACTGAAAATAATATTAAAATGCTTATAGGTAGGTATATTATAATATCCGGTAAAAGTATTTTACTGGAAGATAAATCAGCAGTTGAGAAATATTTGAATAAATATATTGTTATAAGATCACCACAAAGATGTTTAGCTAAGAACAACAACTTATGTAAAATATGTACAGGTAAATTATTAGCAGAACATAAGAATGGTGTGTCATTAGTGGTAACTGATATTTCATCAAGTGTGCTTAATGAATCGTTAAAGAAGATGCATAATAGTAATATAACATTAGCTAAATTAGATATTACAAAAGTGATATTTTAATTTTATAGCTAAAATTACTTGATATATTATAAAAGGAATATTATGGCAGATGTTGAAGATGTATTCGATATGCTAGATGGCGAGTCTAAGCCGTTCGAATCTAATGAAAAAAAAGATGATAAAAAGTTTGATTACTATGGTAATCCAGATGTGAAACCAATTAAACCAGATCCTAGTAAGTTTAAAAAACCCGGTAAGACATTCATGGTGGCTATTAATAATTACAATACCACTATTCCTAAAGATACAGTTGATGAGATAGTTAAAATAGCTAAAGCATTGTTTTCTAAAGGGTGGAAGTTTCGCCATAATGGTTCTGAAGATGATTTAATACAAAACGCTATTTTAGAAATCGAAGATGCGAATGTGGAGAGTTATATTCCGTGGAAAAAATTCAATACTAAGATTAAGAATCCGTATCTAACTAAAGCTACACCGGATGCTTATCATATTGCCAGCGCTGGATTTGGAAAGTTTTTTAAAGAGCGTAGTAATGGTTTAAGATCAATATTTGCCATGGCGGTAAATACTATGCTTGGTGAGGATTGTAAGTCTCCAGTTGGATTAGTTATTGCGTGGAATGAAGATGGGGCTGAAGTATTAGATAATAAACCTAATTATAAAACATTAGGGAATCTAGCATTTTATTTGAGAATTTGTGAGTGGTCTAACATTCCTGTTTTCAACGTTAAAAATGAGGACGCGGTAAGTCGTATAGTTAAAACTCTTAAGAGTAAAGAAGAAGAATCGAAAGGATTACTAGATGGGTAGAAATGATAGAAGAAATCGTGGTAAAAATGAGTTAAAGGCTAGTGAGGAAACTAAAACATTAGTTGCTGAAAGAGAAACAGAAAATAAACTTAATGATGTTCCTGCTCCTGTTATCACTGATGATAGTATTGGTAATAATGTTAATGATAGTGAAGAGATTATTAACGAAGAACACACTGTGCCTATTATTAATGAGGATGATGAAGGTGATGTGAACATCAGTGATGAAGCTAAAGATATTACGGAAAGTGACGAAGAATCTGAAACAACAAATGATGTATTACCGGAAGTTATTAATAATGCTGAAGCATTTAAGTTATTAGCTAATCCAGAATATAAAATTGAAGAAAAATTAACTATTATTTCTGAAAAAGGTGTACCTAGTTTAAGAAGTATTATTGGGAAGCTAAGAGATTATTCAAAAGAATCAGTTGATCCAGCTAATACACCTGATAGATTAGCTAAGTTAAATCTTGATTTATTTATGTCTATTAAAAATGCATTAAATGTTGAAGATAAAACAGTATTTAATTTACATTTTGATATCATTAATTTAGCGTTCAAAGCATACGCTAACAAAGGTTTAGATCTTGTGACGCTACATAGATATGATACTATCTGGCCTGGTACTGCTAAACAAAAGAAAGCTTATTTAGGGTTAGTTACGGTTATTGCTATGTTAGCTGATATTGTTAACAGAAGAGAAAACTTAAAAGGTATTCAGATTGAAAATGTTTTAAATACAGCTGAAACTGGATTAAAAGAAGAGATGATAAATAATATCATTGAGTATTATAATAAATAACATACTACGCCTATAGGCGTAGTATGTTATGATTGTTTATTCTTACTTATTTTTAGTCATATATTCTAATGTTACAATAGGGTTAGTTATGTAACCTACTTATGTCATTAAGGTGACATGTAAAATAAATAATCGATGACATAACATATAATAAAAAAAATAAAGGAGCTATTATGGCTATTACTTCAAATATCAAAAATGAAAAAGACTTCAACAGCATGACTGTTGATGAACTTTTAAACACACTTCCATCGATGAATGGAACAGAAAAAATAGTGTTGGGATATGTAAAAAGTAATCCAGGGACATTAAAAAGCATACTTAATGGTATGATAGAAGTAGCTGGAGGAAATTTATCAGTATACAGTGACCCTGTTACTAACGCTATGAAAGCATTAGTGGAGAAAATAGATATAGATGAGTTGGAAAATGAGTTTTTAAGTAAAAAAATAACGCTTGAGGAGGCGTTATTTGTAGAAACATTTAGGAAGTGTATAACTGAGGGCACGGAGTTAACGGAGCTAACACCAGAGTATAGCATGTTTGTACTTGGCGTGGTTTCTGTTGTAGAGAAACTATACGAAGGAAATAACAGTGAAGTGTGGACAGCTGTTATGAGGAGTATTAGTAAAGAAGACATATTAAGACATTCATCATCTATAAAAGATATGGGTTTTGAGAAAGATTCTGATATTATGAAAGCCATAATTGCTATGGAGAAAAAGTTAGACGAGATTTACGATCCGATTGAAGACGTTAAAGAGGATATAAAAAATAGCAAAAAGAAAGCAAAGTCTGCTTTCGAAAAAGCTATGGAGTCAGCTAATAACACAGCTGATGACGCTAAAAAAGAATTAGAAAAAACAAGATCAAATAGCTCATCAATGGGTGGAGGTTCGTCTGATTGTGGTGTTGGGTGTTATATTGGAGTAGGTCTAGGTATGCTAGCGGTCGGCGCGGTATTATACTTTGGATATAATCATTTCTTCGGAGATGGAGTCTCTGAGGATGATAACGATATCACAATAATTGACTAGTGAGGATATCCTCACTAGTTTATATTTTTTTCTTTTTTAGAATACTTTCAACATCATATATTGATGGTAAACCCATCATAGTATTTCCGTATTCTATATTATTAACAGCACCAAAAAATAAGTTTATATTTTGTAACATAAATACATCTTTATCAATACCATCTATACTTATAAGTTCTCTCATGGTAGTATCTTTACTAACATTAGCCGCCATACCGTCACTCGGGTATCCAGAAACTTGCAAATCTTCACTATAAGCCATGAATAGTTATATAACTATCTTCACTCTTACAGCAGTTCTCCTATGAACTTCTCTAGGTGTTACCTAGATGTTGAGACTA
>Ga0256828_1002875_pt1 | contig 10027 bp, 12 predicted proteins | sample CV88metaG_FD_185993 | JGI IMG/M metagenome (GOLD analysis project Ga0256828, IMG submission 185993) | Hydrothermal vent microbial communities from East Pacific Rise, Pacific Ocean - CV88 | ecosystem: Environmental > Aquatic > Marine > Hydrothermal vents | place: Pacific Ocean: East Pacific Rise... | reverse complement strand
AGAAAAGCTACTTCATCATAAGTTTCATATTACGCATACAACATTTCAAGCTGAATATGAACGTACAGATGATAAAAGTATGATTCATAAGAAGGAAGCTTAGCTAGAGACCATTACCCCACATTTGCTTTTTATTAAAATAAAATCCTATTTTAAGTTGTTTAAGAGAGGTACTAAAAATATTTATGTACTTTTTTATGTACTTCATTCTGGTTTAAACTCCATTATTTGTGTTGGTTTTCCAACCATTTCTCAACTTCTTCAACTATATAAGTAATCTTTCCACCCTCCACTTTTTGATGATATGGCAGAGGATCATTGAGTCTACTTCTATAATTTTGTTGTGAAGTTTTTGATATATTATAAAGTTTAGCTAACTCTTTTACAGTTATATTTTTTTTAGCTTGAAGATTTGTAATATTCTCAGATTGATTATGTTGTATTGGTAATGTTTCAATTTGTTCAGTATATAAATCAGCTTTTATTTTTGCTGCTTCTGCTAATGTTTCATTATCATTTTCAGGATAAACTTCTATGTCTTTTTTAAGAACTCTTTTCCCAGTACTATTTAAATTATATGTTGTATTTTCAACAACTAAAAAATCACTTCTTTTTTTCTTCCAAGAACCCATATAATCATAACCTTTTCAATATAACTGGTATCAATTATATCAAGTTTTTACTATGAATTATACAAGTATTTTATTTTTTATAAAAGTACTTAAACTTTGTTGTGTTCCTTCTATATCTAAAAGTTTTAGTATTTTTGCAGGAGATAATCCAAATTGATGTAGTTCTTTTATCTTTTCAAGATGAATATCATATTTAGATTTAACAACTGCTCTTTTCTTTCTTCCAAGTTGAGCACCTTGCTCTTTTCTTACCCTTAAAGCTTCTTTTGTTCTAAATGAGATCAAATCTCTTTCCAGTTGCCCAAAACTTGAAAAAATATTTATTTGGAACATGGTAAAAGCATTCATATTATTAGGCTCAATAATCATATTCTCTTTGATAATATGGATATTTACATTTTTTGCAACAAGTTGATTGATAATTTTTATTACTGATATTACACTTCTCCCTATTCTTGACAATTCTACTAAGATTAAAGTGTCACCATTTTCCAACATATCTAAAAGCATATCAATTTTTCTATCTTCATCAGACTTTCTACTTGACACTTGAATTTCTACAAATTCAACTGCTTCAAATTTTTTAATATTTGCATAATTTAATATTTGGTGCTTTTGGTTCTCTAGATCTTGTTTAATTGTGCTTACTCTAATATATCCTATATTTTTACTCATATTTTCCCTTTTAAGTTTAAATGTCTATTTCTTCCTATACTTGTTAAAAATTCAAGTCTTAAACATACATTCAGCCTTTCACTAAAGCAAAGGCTAAATGTTCATTTAGACTTGTATATATTGTTTTAAATAAATAAAATTATTTAAGTTTGCCGCTAACTACAAACTTTTACATTCTAAATGTAACTTCTGTGAAGAAGATGTAATTTTATTTTAGTCTTATGGTCTATTAACCAAGTTCATATATTCAAATGTGTTAAATATAAATTTAATACTTACAATTATTAGTTTTAAAATGTCTTTCTATTTTTTTTCTTCTTTGTTCTTTTATGTTAAAAACTTGAAGTACTTCCATTTTAAAACTAATATAGAAACATTGAATATATTTACATATATTAGTTTTAACTAAATAAATCTATTTTTATTAAAAAATCATTATTTTGAGTAAATTCTTTTAAATTTTTAGAAAAAAGTCATAAAAAGTTCTTTTTTTTCAATTAAACACTTTATTTTCAGATATTTTTAGCAGTAAAATAAAAAATTGACAATAAAATATCCTGATATTCCTATCATTATGTATGTATATTGCTAAGGAGTTAAAGGAGCAGTTACATTAAACATATCATATTGGTACGTAACACTTCCCTCTTATAATCTTTAAAACAATTAATGAAAAATTCATAAGTATTTCATTCTCTATGATAGAGCTTGCAGTTCTTATTGAGATTTTCAGTAATAAATTATTTGTATCTACTCTCAAAATTTTATGTTTATCTTTGATGTAGCCCAAAAGACCATAAAGATTGTAAATACCTTTCATATGGATTACAATATCTCTTTTCTTATATATCTTATTTAGTTTTTTTATTGGGATAAAAGCTCTTGTATTAGCAAAAACCACACAATGATAATGAATTGTATTGTAATGTGCAGCGTCTCCTACATTAATCACTTTAAAAATAAAAAACTCCATATCTTCTCTTGCCACAATGACTTTAATCTTTTTTCTAATTATTTTTTCATCAATCTCTTCATTGGAATATGGTTTTTTCACAAATGTAATAAAGTATTTGTATATATAATTTTTTGCTGCTTGTTCTATGATATGTATGTAAGATAGGGTTAGAGTTTGCAACATATATCCTTATTAGTTTTTAAAGGATAAAGTTACCAGCTCTTACCCTTTTCAGAAAAGAGCCTTAACTTTATAGGTGGCTGGTTAGGACCTCTAAAGTTAATCTCTTTATTCTCTACATTTTAAGTAAAAAATATTTTTTTACTTTATATATAAAATATTTTCACATTAATTTAATGTGAAAAATACTTTTTGATGATATAATAAATATTTCAAATAAGGATAAATCATTATGAATAATCAAAAAAAAATTGGAAGACCTAAACAAAAAGAGCATAAAGACAACATAGTATCTACCTATTTAACTAATGAGGAATATAAAAAGTTTAAAACTCTTATAAAACAATCTGGGCTTTCAATTTCTGCTTATATAAGACTTCTGATTTTAGGAAAAATACAATAATGACAAACTTAACTTATATTGATTTATTTAGTGGTGCTGGTGGATTTTCTATTGGATTTGATAAGGCAAATTTTAAAAATATTTTCTCTATCGATATTCAATCTGATTTTTCGGAAACATATAAATATAATTTTCCAAATCATAATTTAATAGTCAAAGATATAGCATTATTAACTAATGAAGAAATATTAGAATACACAAAAAACAAAGAAGTAACTGTTGTTATTGGAGGACCACCTTGTCAAGGATTTTCTATTGCTGGAAATATTGGTAGAAAATTTATTGATGACCCAAGGAATAAACTTTTTAAAGAATTTGCAAGGGTTGTTAAAACAGTAAAGCCTCAATTTTTTGTTATGGAAAATGTAGCTAGGCTCTTAACTCATAATAAAGGGCAAACAAAACAAGAAATTATTGATACATTTGAAGCTATGGGATATAAAATAATATGTAATGTTTTAAATTCAGTAGATTATGGAGTAGCTCAAATTAGAAGAAGAGCTATTTTTATTGGAACAAAAGAAAACATTCCATTATCTTTTCCTCTCCCTACTCATTCTGAACCTATTAGTGTCAAAGAAGTTATTGGGCATTTACCAAAAATTTCTTCAGGAGAAACATCAGATATTCCTAATCATGTTGCTATGAATCATACTGAACAGATGTTACAAAAAATGAGTTATATCCCAGATGGAGGTTCTAGAGAGCATATACCTGAACAATTAAGACCAAAATCTGGGGATATTAGAAAATATATTAAATATAACAGTAAAAAGCCTTCAATCTGTATTACTGGAGATATGAGAAAAGTTTTTCATTATGAACAAAATAGAGCATTAACAGTTAAAGAGTTAGCACTTATTCAATCATTTCCTGAAAATTTTGTTTTTAAAGGAAATACTATTTCCCAACAACAACAAGTAGGAAATGCAGTTCCACCAAATCTTGCATATGCAATAGCAAAACATATAAGGGAATTATCTAAAAATGTCAAAAAATAAATATCCAAAAGTTAACTATATTGGAAATAAAGAAAAGTTATCAAGTTGGATTTGTGATCACTTACCAAAAGACACGAATTCAATATTTGATGCCTTTTCTGGAGGTTCGTCTATTGGTTATGAAGCAAAAAAAAGAGGCTATAAAGTTTATTCAAATGATATTTTAAAAGTTAATTACTATTTAGCAAAAGCCCTAATTGAAAATAATCATATAACACTGAATCAAGAAGATTTAAATACGATATTTCAAGGAAAACCTTTAAAAGGATTTATGTATAAGCATTATTCAAATGTATATTTTTTTGAAGATGAATGTATGGAATTAGATTTATATAAAAAAAATATAAAGAAGCTAAACTGCGAATACAAACAAGCACTTGCTTTTAGTTTAATTAGAAGGGCTATGATTAGGAAAATGCCTTATTCAAGGTTTACTATTAATTGGGAAAAAATAAAATTATTGAGAGATGAAGAGTATAGTTATGCAAAATATAAAAGAAAGAGAGCTTATCATAATCAATCTATTAAATTTCATTTCTTAGATAACCTAGAATCATATAATTCAGCAATATTTGACAATAATAAATCTAATAAAGCTTATAATAGTGATATATTTAAAATAGTTAATAAAATTCAAGCAGATATCATCTATATTGATCCTCCATATTCAGGGACAATGAATGATTATTTTGGTTTTTATGGTTTAATAGACAACTATATCTCGTCTAGAAACCTAAAACCTTTTAAAAATAACTTTATTGATAAAAAAACAGTTATAAACCTATTTAAAAAACTCTTTTCTAATCTAAAAAACTATAAATACTGGCTCATTAGTTATAATAATAATTCATACCCATCAAAAGAAGAAATGTTAAAAATACTAAGTGAATTTTCAAATAATATAGAGGTTATTGAAAAACACCACTTATATAAAGTAACTGGTAAAGTCAAAAAACAGGATAATATTGAATATTTATTTCTAGTAAAATATAATCTTTAGTATAATAAATAAAATTATACTGAAGGTAAAGTCATGTCAACACAGAACTATGAAGATTATTGGAAATTAACTGTTGAATATACAGATATAAATAGTGATAAATTTTTAGATACCTTAAAAATAATTGTGGACTTTATTGATACTCATAATGATATTCCATATTCTAAAGAACTATATGAAGAATTACAAAATGAAGTTTATACCTGTTGTCCTAAAGTGGATATGGGTTCTGTAAGAAAAAGTATTAATCAATTTGTTAAACTCGGGTTTATTAATACTAAACTGGAATCCTATCATCCTTTAACAAAAGATTTTTTAGAAGCCAAAACAGAAAGAAAAAGGAAAACCCTTTTTTCTCAAATTTTTTATTCAAACTCTAGCTTTAATAGAACGATCACAAAAGATTCAGCCAAAAGAGAAATTAATTTTATAATCAAGACCCTTGAAGAAGTTGGTAAACTCCATAAAGATGATATTATAGCTTTAATGTTAGTTGATATTGAGAATATAGAAAAAGGATATTTAACTGCAAAAGAATTAGAAGAATATGTCAATGAAGCAAAAAAAATAAATTTTATAGATAGAAAATATAATCAAGTAGGTTACTTATTCAATTTTTTGGGTAAATTAGAGGATGTAGTTTTTATTCATGATGAATTATATTTTGAAGAGGATGCTAAAAATATATTTGGAGAAGAACTTGCAAAAACAACCTTAAAGAAAAGAGATATGTATCTACATAGATTATATAAAAAGCAATTACAAGATGAAAGTAATGAACTATATGGTGCTAGCAAATGTATGCTTGAAAAATTAACATATCCTGTATTAATAGCTAGTCATATTAAACCTTTTATTTTGTCTGATGAAATTGAAGCATATGATCCAGAAAATGGCTTATTATTAAGTAGAACTATTGATTCTTTGTTTGACTTAAAATATATATCATTTAGTGATGAAGGAAAAATCATATTTTCTGATAAAGTAAGCCAAGATGTAAAAGATTTTTGGAAAGGGTATACACTAGATACTACTGTTTTAACTCCTAAAAGACTTCAATATTTAGAGTTTCATAGGAGTATGTTACTATCATCTTGAGAAAAAGAACAATATCTTCGTTAATCAAATAAGAACACAGCTGAATTAATACCTAAAAAATATCTATGATTTTGTTATGGGTAATAATTAACAGCGTGTCCTTTAATTTACCAATTACAAGAAAACACCACTTTTTTAGTAAAAACTGTTTAACATTTATAATTACTACTGTAAAGACAAAAGGATTTACAAATGAGTAGTACATTTATGGATATTAAAACAAGTAACAAGCCTAAACATTTTACAAATAGAATGATTCACAATGCAAGGCTTAAAAATCTTTCAACTTCAACTGACAAAGAATATAAAAATATTATTTTCATTGACAACAGAGAAGATTACAAATTTAAAAATGATATAGCTAAAAATCAAGATAAAGCACCTACAAGGTCAGAAATAGGTAAAAACATATCAAGGCTTAAAGATAGACAAAAAAAGGCTAAAAAGCAATCTACTAAAAATAGATTGCAACTGCAAATTGATGCTCTAGTTGAACAAAGAGATAAAACTATCAACAAAAGCAAACTTCCAAAAAAATCTTTTGTAGAATTTGTGTTTACTGTAACTGACAATCAAAAGTATCGGAGAGATACAGACTATGCAAAAGATTTTAATACTGTTGTAATGGATTTTATAAAAGATAAATTTCCTAATTTTCATATTGTTCTTAGCGCTGCTCATTTAGATCAGCATTCTGAGCACCAACATATCAATGGCTATTATGAAACTGACACCATTACTAATGACTTAAAAAATAGTTTTGGAGATGGTCAGTTTCAGTACTCTCAAATGCAAAAGGAGTTTAATATTTTTGTATCACAACACCCTGCACTTGAAAAATATAATCTTGATATTCAGCAAGTTGTAAAAGGTGGTAGAAAAGATTACATAAAATCACTTCCAAGATACAAAGCTCTCCAACAAAGAATGAAACATAAAGCCAAAACTTATGTAGATAATTTTTTAAAATGGGCTACAAACAAACACAAAGGGGTTTTAGTTGATAAAGATAAGATTATTGAAGAATTGGCAAAAAAACTCACTCTTTTAAAGCAAGAATCACTAGAAAATGAAACTATCCCCAGACATTTTCAAGATATGCTATTAGAGAACAAAAAACTCTCTTTCCAAGTTGCAACAATGGAAGAAGATCTTATAGCTTATGAATCAGCTCTAACAAAGAGAGATAAAGAGCTTACTCTCTTAACAAAAAAATATAAAAATTTAGAATCTCAAAATCTCAATTTAGCAGCACTTCTTGAAAAATTTGAGCATCAGGAACTAACTATACCTGATATTCATATCTCTTAAAAACCCTATTATTTTTGTGAGGTAAAAATGAAATATTTTTTTATTTATGGATTGTTGTTCTAATAACATAATGCTATTTTCAACTATTGGATAGATAAATTTAAACCTATTCATTTCAATAGGCTTATATCTATTCATTTTTATAGTTTTTACTATTACTTGAATGTAAAAGCATTGATCAATTACTCCAAACTCTATTTTATTTGTATCTATCTTCTGATTTAAAATATATTCTTTAATCAAGTTATTCCCAGCTTTTTCTATCTCTTTTAAATCTTCTAACTCTTGATACAGTAATCCAGTATCATATATTTTTTCACATTGTATCTTCTCTGTAAATTTACCCATTTTTAAGCCTAAAAATATAGCTTATAAGCATTCATCGCAGTAAATACACCTATAACAAGAATAAGCATATTATTTATGCTAAAAATATCATTTTTGCTTTTTTTAATATCTTCAAGTTTTTCTTTAAGTTCATCTATCTCCCTACCTATCACTTTTTCAGCATTTAAATTTCTTATTCCCTCATTTTTTATTTTTTTTATCCAATTTTTTCCATTTTTATCCATCTCATATTTCTGATATAAAATAGTATTAGTAACCTCTTTAACACCTATGGCTAAATGTTTTGTCATTGTGTCTATCTCTTCAAGTAATATAAGTTTTTCTTCCATCTCCTCAAAATCCATATACTCAAACCTTGTTAAAACATCACTCTTAATTGCTTTATCATACTGTTCTAAAATCTTTTTTATTTTTGCCAACTCCTTAGGAAAAACCTTAAAGATTGCCTCTGATACTGCTTTTTGAGTTTGGTTATCTTTTAATATTTGAAACTGTTTAACAGTTTCATTTACTCCTTCTCTTGTATCTTCCAATGTATTGTTCAAATTGTTCATAACTATCCTTTTAAAGATAATTATAAATTTAGTTTCACTTTATATAAAAAGTTTATAATGTTTAACAAATTTAATTAAAAAGATAATTATTATGGAAAATATATATTGCAGACTCAACTTATCACTAAAAGAGTTTGAGGTTTTAGATAATTATGTATCTGCTCTGATTGATGAAATAGAGGGACAAGATAGTGAATATGCAAATGAAAAGAAAGAAGATATAGAAATTTTAAAAAGAATACTTCAAAATGTTAAACATATTGAAGTATCTAATGAAAAAAGTAATGCTACTAAAAATGCCCATAAGTCAAAAATTGACAGAAGCAGAGAAAAAATAAAAACTGCCTATGAAACACTCAAAAAACACAATAAAAAAATTACCATTTACAGCATTAGAAAAGAAGCCAAAGTTGCTCATTCTACTGCTAAAAAACATAGAGATATTTTTGAAGAAGATTTATAATGAATTATCTCGAATTAGATTCCAATACTTATGATATGCCTCTTCAATATCCTTATATTCAAAACTAAGATAATGGTTTATAACTCCTCTTTGTTTATGACTTAAACAACTATCAGCTAGAACACTATCAATCTTTAAATCTTTAATCATAATAGATAAAAGTAATCTTCTCATATCATGTGGAGATATCCTTTTACCATTGAATGTTTCAACACCTGCTAGTTTTACTAACCTTTGAAATATTTGATACATTGAACCTTTTTTCACAGTTGGAAAAATTAACCCTGATTTTATAGTTTTTAAGTAAGGTATAACTTCTTCTGGAATTGGATACCTGTAATCTTCTTTTGTTTTAGTAATCTCTTTTGGTGCTATAATCATTTTTCTATCTAAATAACAATCTTCTATTTTTAATTGTCTTAATTCTCCATGCCTATGTGCTGTCATAACAATCATCATAAGATAATTTTTCAACTCTTCTTTTTGATTATATGCTAATGCTTCATATTTTGGAACTGCTTGATACAATTTTCTTATAATATCAAGATTATTTTCAAAAGTTCTAAGTTCTAATTTTTCCCTAACTGGCATATTGTAAGTTTCTATCATATCAATGATATTAGTATGTAATTTCCCTTTTTTTATCTCCTCAACAAAAATAGGTCTAACAATTCTTTTAAATTGATTTTTAGTTGAGTTTTCAACATGTGCCATTTCAACATCATATATTTTTCTCAAATCTTCATAAATGATTTTTGATAGTTTTTTATGACCAATAGTTTTTCTAATATATTTATTGTAAAAATAATCATAACTTTCAACTGTTCTTGGCCTCCAAGTTCCATTTTTTAAACTTGTCTTCTTTCTTTCCTCATATAAATCATTTAATGTTTCTTTGGTTGTAATGAATGGATCTCTACCTTTTGAAATTTCTAGTTTCACTTCTTGAAGTTTATCATATGCTTGTTTTTCAGTTTTAGAACCAAATAATTTAGTGAAATTCTTTGTTGGATATCGCTTAGATAGATATTTGAAACTAACCATAATAGCAGTAGTTCCATTTTTCATAGTTTTAGTAGTTATACCTGGATATTTAGCCATAATACATTTTCCTAGTTGAAATATTAATGTATTGTAGCAGAATAAAAATGTTTATGTACTTTTTTATGTACTTTAAAGTAGTAAAAAATGATTTAAAGTGGTTCAACACATATGTATTTTTTTAATTCAAAATCCCATAAACAAGGTAGATTTTGGCTATTTACAAGAGGTGCACAAAATTATTATAGTCCATTACCCCACATATGCATCTTCTTTGCCATAATCAGATCATATCCATCAAGTAGATCAATATAATTTGGAGCACGGAACTCGAACTTTTCTAAAAGCTCTTTTGTTGCCTCAATA
>Ga0256828_1002874_pt1 | contig 10028 bp, 5 predicted proteins | sample CV88metaG_FD_185993 | JGI IMG/M metagenome (GOLD analysis project Ga0256828, IMG submission 185993) | Hydrothermal vent microbial communities from East Pacific Rise, Pacific Ocean - CV88 | ecosystem: Environmental > Aquatic > Marine > Hydrothermal vents | place: Pacific Ocean: East Pacific Rise... | reverse complement strand
AAATAAGTGGTTTAAGCCGTAAATCAATATCAAACTCATCAGGCAAAATATATTGAGCAATTGAGTTATATTTTCTTTGACCATATTTAATCTCTGCAAAAAATGTAGAGAGAGCTTTTTTGGGTGTTCCAAGCTCAACAGCTCGGTTAAAATATCCCTCTGCTCGGTCATACTCTTTATTAAAAATTTGAATCTTACCCAACAGAACAAAGGCACTACTGTTGCTATTAATATCTTTAAGAATTCTCTCTATCTTATCGGTATAAAATGTGGTTAACTGTCGATTGGCAACACCATGAAATATAAACTGCCAATAGACCAAAGCCAATTCAAAATTTAACTTTTCAGCCTCTTTAGGATTCGTAACTTTAGAGATTTTTTCAGAAAGGTCTTTAATCTGATGATTCAAATTCTTCTCAAAAGAGGAGACCAAAGCAAAAGCATAAAGTCTTGTCTCATCAGAAGCATCAGACAAAAAGTGTTGAATTTTACCAATATTTCCTTGTGCATTACTGTCATAAAGAATCTTTAATGATTTAATCTTCTCATCTGTAGAAATTGTCTCTCCAAATTTACTATTTAGTGCCAATACACCCTCATGAAATTCACTATAAACCATAGGAAACTGGGCTACCTGTTCTTCAAAATAGACCGTCTCATAAGAGGGTCGAGAGATACGATGTGTTGCCCAAGAGAATCCAAACAACATCATAATAAAAGTTAAGAGTATACCAATAAAAAGCAGACCAATATTAATAACCACAAAAAATATAAAAATTTCTGAACGATATTTTCGATACTTTTTAGGTAAAAAGATTATTAATAAAAAAGAAAAAAAAACCCAAAATAGCATCTCACAAGCAACAAAAAGAGCTATATCTTCCCAAGAGTTTTGTGCATGTAAAATATTCGAAATATAGATATAATTTAAATCATCAAGCACAACCAAACTCCTCTAAAAGAATTTTAAAGCTTTTAACACTAACATGTTTTTTTCGTAAAGCCTCAAAGTTATAATCACTTAGATGATATTTTAATCCATCCTCAACAATACTTATTCTTAATTTGCTCTCAATCTCTTCAAGTGCAAAATCCAAATCTTTTGCTTTTTGATAGATACCAGGATTGGAGACAAAAGGAAAAAGAATAAAGTGAATATAGTTCTCTCCACACTTAATCGAGATATATTGATCTAAAATTTCAAACAACTCATTCTGATAAAAAAACTCTTTAATCTCTGTATCTAAATACTCATTTGTTGTAGAAAGAGCATAGACTCGACTATCCAAAGCAAAACCATTTAAAATATTGGTTAACCGTGCAACTTCCAATTTAAAATCAACAATATCTTGACGTTCATGATTCTCATGAACCAAAACCGAATTTTCACTCTTATCAGCTTCTATTCTATCCAAAGAGGCTCTTTTTTTATACTCTGTCCAGATATAGGTAAAGACAATATTTACCTTAAGCAGGGTATCCTCATTATAAAAAAGAAAAGGAATATCTTTAACAATCAATAATGCAACTACCTTGGCTCGTTTATCTAAAAAAGGGACAGCATAAATATAGGAAGTTTGCTCTTTTTCATCTAAATCTTTTAGATAAATGGCTCTTTTTTGTAAAAGTGCCTCCTCTATCAATTTATCATTTCGATTAACTTTGGTATCTATATCTCCAATAGAAGAGAAACAGCGTCCGAGTTTCTTCTTCTCGACATGAAAAATCATGGCAGAGTTGACAGAAAAGAACTTTTTTAGTACTTTTAAACTATTTTTTGCACTCAACTCGGGGGTATTATGTTCACAACTCTCTAAGACCTCGGATATAACAAAACGAAAAGAGGCAGGTTGTGTAATGTAGATAGATTCTAACTTATCATGAGATATTTTTAGTGTAAAAAAAGCAGAAGTTAACTCTTTTAATCTCAATTGAAAATATCTATTTTTTATCTGATACTTATCCAACTCACTGTGTACATTTGAAAAGAATAGTCCAAAGAGAAAAACAAAAGCCAAATTTTCAAGCAAAACGGTGATATAGATAGGGTCTTCCATATAGAGAAAAGTTGTTACCCCTGCAAAGGTTACCCACATAACCAATCCCATTGCTAAACCATAAAAAAGGGTGACAACAGCCAACCATAAAATAAGAAATGAGAAATCATAATGGATTAATAGTGAATCTTTTTCATCAATATAGTAACCAATACCTACAATTGCGATAGTAAGAAGAACCACTTCAAGAGCTTGAAGCAGTGGAGAACGTTTTTTAAGTGTCATTTTTCTATTTTACAAAGGAAGGAATCAAATCTTCTGCTATCTCTTGAGCTACAATACCTATAGATTTATGTCCCCAAGCACTCTTTGCACCTACACCAGAAAAGAGCCTTGAATCATTTTTTAAATCAATAATATTAATGTTAAAACTAACAACAGGTTCACCATCAATTCCTGTTTTATAACGCCACTCTTGAACATTACCTAAAATTAGATAATCTACACCCAACCTTTTTGCTTCTGCTTTTTTTGCCCCAATAAACTCTTTTTTATTACGATAAGAGGCTATCTCTTCACTCCCCGAAATTAATGAGATAAGTTGAGGATTACTTTTTGCCAAAACAGACTCAACAATCGTCGATGCACGTAGACCAGCCATAGGAGTTTCAGTATAGTTCCAAAATGAAGAGATTGCATATTTTTTATCTAAAGTAAGTTTTATATCCTGTTTATGAACCATTGAAGAACAAGCTGTTATTACCAATATAAAACAGATTACCCCAAAGAGTCTTAGTTTTTTCATCATATTATATACTCCAAATAAATATTATATCATTCTCTTATTGTATAGTATTAATCTTAGGATTTAAATAACTTGAATGATATTGACTCTATGATTAAAAAAGAGAGTAGAAAAACACAAACCCTGAAAATTACAAGTTAAAGGGGTTTGTGTTGTAAGAAAATGTGAAAGTTACATAAACTGTAACAAAGGCAGTTTAGGGACATACCTTAGGTCAAATTTTATACTATATATTATAGTGAAAATGGAACAGTCAAGTAAGCTTGAATTGTATTCCCATCAATTGCATCATCATCACTCTGAGTGTTAATAAGTGCTACGGTTGCATCAACTGGACCAACTTTTTTAGTTGCAGTCAATGTAATTTCATTCATCTCTAACATATTATCATTGCTGTTAGATACTGCTGTATATTGAGCTGTATATGTATCATCATAAGATGCTGAAACCATTACAGTTTTTGCACCAGCTTGACCAACATAACCAAGATTCCACCACGCATCTGTATAGAGTTTAGATTGACCATTATGCGCTCCACCTGTTGCAGTGTTGCCCATATATACTAAACCATCATCACTAATTTCTGAATATGCTGCAGCCAAATCAACACCACTCACAGTGTAACCTACTTTAACAGCCATTGCTTTTGTATCATCAGCACCATCAACTACTCCTTTTGGAGAAATTTGAGAATACTGAAGACCAACAGAAAGCTCTTTTGATGGAGCAATATCAGCTTGTGCCCACACAGCATCTGCTTCATTTCTAACATTATAGTACCAAAGTTGTGCAGTTGTCATTGGAATAGATTTGTTAATTACAGCAGCTGCAAATGCACCTTTATTATCTGCAAGTGCATGTTCTTGAGAACCATTTAATGCACCATACTTTGTCATACCACCATGTAGATTTTCATAACCATTATGACCATTTCCACGACCAACCCATGCAGCAATCAATGTTGTATCTTGAATATGTGTATCAACGGCTACAGCAGCATCAAATGTATTTGGAGCAATATTCCATGTTTCTGTAAATGCTAAAGGTGTATCAAGTGCCTGACGACCAATAACCAATGTTGTTTTTTCAACTGGATTCAATACAATATTTGCAGTATCAATCCATGCTGAATCTTTTACATCACCAGCAACAGTTTTTGCACCAGTACTATCTATAGTATCATGTCTATTATGTTGTACCCATGTACCACTTACTAAAGTTCCTTCTAAACCTAATGTACTAACACCTGTTACTCCTACATTTAAAGTAACTCCATCAGAAACTTCTCTTGTGTAGTCAAGACTAACAGCAGTATCTCCCATTGCACCATTTTTGTTAAAAAGGTCTGCACCATTACCATCTGTTGTACCATAAAATAATTTAGCGTCTCCACTGATTTTAGCATCACCTGCCATTGCACTTGTTAAAGCTAATACTGTAATCAAACTTAATTTTGTTAATTTCATTTTCATCCTTTGTAATAAATTGTAAATTCAGTATAACGAAAAAAATATAAAGTAACTTTAGATATATTGTCTATTTTTTAATCATATAAAATAATGTTACACAAGGTAATTAGCTTTAATAAAAAAAATTTATATATATTTTTAAGTTTTTAAACAAGTTACTAAACTTTATTTTTAACTTTATCTTTTATACTCTCCTCTACAAAGTATGATTTTTCGGGCTGTTCTAATGCCCCAGCTATCTCAGTCTCTTTCATTTTAATTCCATCAGGAACTTCACTAGAGTAGAGATTAACAGCACACTGCTTAAAATTTGGTTCAAATGACTTTGGATCAAAATCGGCAATGGTTACATTATTAATCATCTGCTCGGCAAAGTGAAAAGGAACAAAACAGTCACCTTCTCTAACAACTTCGGTTACTTTTACCATTAAATCTTCTACAGAACCTCGTGTAGAACCTATTTTTATTCTATCTCCACTTTTTACCTTTAACTTTTTAGCATCTTTTGGATTTAACTCTACCCACGCTTCTGGTGCTAAATCATTAAGAAGTCCAATACTTTTAGTCTTGGTTCGTGTATGCCACTGCTCAACGGTTCTACCTGTATTAAGATTTAAAGGAAAGTTAGGATTACAACTCTCTGCTAATGGTTGCCAATCAACTGGTAAAAGTTTTGCTTTTCCATCCTCTGTTTTACACTCAAAGCCTTCTGTATAGAGACGTTTTTTTCCTTCAGGATACTGCTCATTACATGGCCACTGAATTCCTCCTAGCTCCTCTATCTTCTCATAATTCATGCCACTGTAGTCACAAAGTTGACCTTCACTTACACGTTTTATCTCATTAAAAATATCACGGCTAGAGTTAAAGTCTTTAAATAAAAGTTCATATTTTCCCTCAAACTGCTTAGAGAACTCTATAACAATATTGGCATCACTCATTGTCTTACCTAACGGTTCAACAGCTTTTTTAGCATAGTTACATCTTCTTTCTGAGTTGGTATATGTTCCCTCTTTTTCGCTCCATGTAGCAGCTGAAAAAATAACATCTGCCACTTCAGCTGTCTCACTCATAAAGGCATCTTGAACCACCAAAATATCAAGCTTTTTTAAAGCTCTTCGTAACTGTATCTGGTCAGGATAGCTTACCAATGGATTGGTTGCTGTTACCCATAACGCTTTAATCTCTCCACGGTCAATGGCATCAATAATTTGTGGATAGGCATAACCTCGTTTGGTAGGAATAAGCTCTGTTGGAACATTAATAATATCTGCAAATATCGCTCTATCGGTATCACTGGCATAGTTTCGATACCCAGGAATAGAGCTTGTAAATCCAAATTCACGTGTTCCCATTGCGTTACATTGTCCTGTAATACTAAATGGAGATGCTCCCTCTTTTCCAAGGTTTCCTGTAATAAGTGCCAAGTTACAGATGGCTGAAACCGTATCTGTACCAATTGAACTCTGATTCACCCCCATTGTCCAAGCACTCATCGCCTTATCAGCAGAAGCATAAACCTTTGCCAAACGATAAAGCTCTTTTACATCAATACCTGTAATGTGTGCCACCTCTTGTGGTGGATAATTTGCCATAATATGCTTTTTAAACTCTAATCCTCCACTTGTTCGCTCTTTAATGAACTTCTCATCTTCCCAACCCTGCTCAAAGATAATATAACACAATCCATTAAGCAGTGCCAAGTCACTTCTTGGAGCAAGAGGTACAAAAATATCTGCCATATTGGCTGTTTTAGAATGTCGAGGGTCAACAACAATAATAGTAGGCTTTTTACCTGTTATCTTCTTATTTTTAGCAATATGAAGCTTTAAAATGGGATGGTTATCGGCAATATTTGCACCAATAAGCATAATAACATCTGCATGAGAGAAATCCTCATAACTTGCAGGTGGTCCATCGCTTCCAAAAGTCTGCTTATATCCCATAACAGCACTTGCCATACATAGTGTGGTGTTTCCATCATAGTTATTTGTCTCTAATCCAAGCTGAACAAACTTACCCAAGGTATAGAAATCTTCGGTTAAAAACTGCCCTGTAGAGATACAAGCTACAGCACCTTTACCATGTTTGGCTTGAATCTCTTTAAACTTATCTGCTGTATGCTTAAAGGCTTCATCCCACTCTACAGCCTTAAGCACCCCATCTTTACGAATCATTGGGGTTGTTACACGATTATCAGAATCTACCATTTCATGTTCTGTTAAGCCTTTTGGACAAAGTGTTCCTTTACTTACAGGGTGTGCAGGATCTCCTTTGGTATAGACAGGTCGTCCATCTTTAACACCAATATAGAGTCCACAACCAACTCCACAGTAACCACAAGTGCTTCTTACCCACTCATCTGGAGTTTTAAACTTAGAGATTTTACCAAATTTGGCATCATCTCCCTTTTTATATTTGTCGGTTTTAATATCAACACCTAGAAAATCTTTTATCTTTGCTAACATAGCTACCCCTTATGAGTATAATTGGGCTATTATAATCAATTTTTATACTTTTTTTTCAATCTATCTGTATGATTTTTGGGCAATTTTAGAGCTATCAAAAATTAAATTCTCTCTCATTGGCTCAAACTATCCTATTCCAACCATAAAGGAGCTATAGTTGTGAACTTTTCATAACCAAGAAGATGAATATTCATCTTAAATTTTCTGATAAATCAAATTTAACTTCTTTTCTGTTAAAGTACACCATTTACAACCGAAAAGGTAGGATTATGGGGATTAATAAGATTGAAGAACTCAATCAAAAGCGATTTCAAAAGCGACAAGAAGTTCAAATTTTTTTAAATAACTTAACAACAATTACTAAAAATAAAAAATTTAATTTTAATATGGAAGAGATAATGTTTGAGTTAACAGGACTCATCGATAAATTTAGTCGAGAGAGCATTAAAATTTCACTTCTTTCAGAGATAAGTAGTGGTAAAAGTACATTTCTAAATGCACTACTTTTTAACAAACCAATACTCGAATCTAAAATTGGAGAGACCACAGCCAAGCTTTTTCATATTAAATATGGTGAAGAGTATACGATAGATGGCGAAGTCACAAAAGATATTCAAGAGCTAAAAACAAAAATAGCTTTAGAGAACAGTAAAAATTTAAAAGCGATTACAGAAGATAAAAATATAGATTCAATTCAATCCATCATAACCCTACCCGATAAAAATCTAAAACAGGGAATAGAGTTGTATGATACTCCTGGATTTGCAGCAATCAAAGAGAAAAACATTATTACACTCCTTAAAGAGGTTATCAGTAAATCAGATGTAACCATCCTACTCCTAGATATTTCACAAGGAATAAAAGAGACAGAACGTCTTTTTATAAGAAACATGTTCCGTAATATTCAAATTAATAAACGCTTTATTGTATTAAACAAATATGACACCATTGTTGATGAAGATGACCTTATATTAAAATCTAAAGAGGAGATAAATCAAGAGATAAAAATACTTATCTCAGGAATAGAAGATACCCTAAAAACACTTCAAAGTGACACCTCTCAAAAGATAGAAAGTTACTATCTTTCTGCTAAAAAAGCACTGGTTGCCAAAGTAAAAAATGATAGTAAGAAACTAGAAGATAGCCGTTTTCCTATTTTTGAAGAGGCATTTTGGCAACGTGTGGTTGAAGCAAAAGATGAACTCTTTGAAGACAATGTTGAACTCTTTAGTTTACTACAAAAACGTGTTCAAAAAATATTAAAAGAGGAGAGAATAAATCTACAACGAGAGAAGAGCAGTCTTGATTTGAAAATCACCACTTCATCTAAAAATCAACGTCGAATTGTAGAGTTAAAAAAAGATATTAAACCGTTAATTGAGTTAAATATTCATACCTCAAAAAAAGAACGAGAACTTGAGATAGAGATGCACAAAATTGTCGAAGATATTATATATATCTTAAAAATAAATTTGGCATCTAAACTCTCTTCGATTGGTTATTTTCAAAAGCTACAATTATGGACATTAAAAAAACGCTATACCAATGCTCTTCTCTCTATTTTAGAAGAGGCTCGTTCCTATATTATTCAACAAACCAATAATCTAATAACCCTAAGCAGTCGTGACAGACAAGAGATGAATGCAACCCTATGGAGTATTAATAAAAATTTAAAAGAACTCTTAATTACCCCAGAAATAGATGATAAAATTGATGTAGAAGGGTTGGTTGATAGAGTTATTGTTAAAATGAGAGAGAATATTCAATGGAATAGAACCACCTTTATTGAACTCTTAAAATATAACATTTTCACTAAAGAGAGTAAAGCATTAGAACCCCCTTATTTTGAAATCAAACAAGAGATTCTAGCTGTAAGAAAAGCGTGTAATAAAGCCATCATAAAAAGAGCAAAAGAGCGAAAAAATTGTATTATCTTAATACGAAGTGAAATAGAAGAGATGGAAAAAACAATGACTAAAAAAGAGCTACTTGAACAAGAACGTCAAGAGGTTATAACACTTATTGAAAAGCTTGATGATTGGTTAGATTCTTAAAGTCAGAGACAAGACAATACCTTGTCTCTACTTCACAACAGCTATAAAAACTTAATGGCGTTGATTACCAGCAAAGAAGTTACCTGCTAAACCTAAAGGAACAACGGTTCTATAAAATAGATAACGCCCAGCCAACTCAGAGATAAAAGAACCAACCAATGCTACAACTAAAATTGTAATGGCTAAACTGTTTAATCCACTTGCTGTAAATAAAATTGCCATTAGTGGTAAAATAAGTGCCGATACTATAAGTGAATAGAGTCTTACTTTTTTTACTTTTCCAAAATTCTCTTGTAGTAGAATTCTTGTTCTGTTTAATTGGTAGTAAAGAGAACCCTCTTTATCAAGATGACGGTAGAACATAACCTCTTCATATATAATAAGAACTTGTGCCATTCCTGCTAAAAGCGATACAGCCAAAAGAACAATCGCCCCTGCTCCACCATTGCTAATAAGTAACAATAAAGATATTAAAAGAAAACCAATATATCCCGAACCAAAGAAACGTTTTGTAGTAGATTTTCTATCCCATGATGGTCGTGCTTTTATACGATAAATCATAGATTGAGCATAAATTCCATAAACACCTATAGCCAAAGTAATCACCTCGACTAGCAGTAGAGTAGCCCCTTTAATTCCCATAAAGTACATTCCTGCTACAACCGAAGCTAAACCAGTATAAACCCCCAGAGCTATCGCCTCTCTTGAGAGCCATGAGGTTCTCCAGTTTTTCATCGCCATCATCGCCATAATAGGACGACCCAAATGCAGAGCAGATAGTGGAAGACCTATAGCAGACGGAACAAATGCCATAATCGCCATTGCTAATGTTGGTTCAGGAAGATTAAATCCAAAACTAAAAAGAAGCTGACCCAAGAAAAGAGCCAAAAATGCACCCAACGAAACTTGTGTCAAGACAGTCATAAATACTAATGGCAACTCTGCATGGGCAGGTTTTAAAAGTCTCTCATCAGCAGGTTTATACTCTGGCATATTTTCAGGCAAAGTATAACGTGTGGTTGGTTTGGTAATAGATACATCAGGAAGATGAGGTGCAACCCCCTCTTTCTCCATTCCATACTTAATCCACTCCTCTTTATGAACCACCTCAATCTCAATTGCCCCAGCAGGACAAGCTTGAACACAAGCAGGGGTTTCACCAACAGCCAATTTATCATGACACATATCACATTTGGTTACAATACCTCTGTCATAGTTCATTACAGGCACTTCAT
>Ga0256828_1002872_pt1 | contig 10034 bp, 6 predicted proteins | sample CV88metaG_FD_185993 | JGI IMG/M metagenome (GOLD analysis project Ga0256828, IMG submission 185993) | Hydrothermal vent microbial communities from East Pacific Rise, Pacific Ocean - CV88 | ecosystem: Environmental > Aquatic > Marine > Hydrothermal vents | place: Pacific Ocean: East Pacific Rise... | reverse complement strand
AAACCCTTTGCTAATGGAACTAGAACTTTTGGCATGAGAATTCCTTTTTAGTTTTTATTATTGTAGCAAGGAAATGGAAAAAAGTGTTAAGTGTTAAGTGTTAAGTGTTAAGTGTTAAGTGTTAAGAAGATGACGTAGTTTGTTTTATTGGCATCTTAATGTGCTGGTCAGTTGTAATTCGTAGATTCCTTCCTTCGAAGGAATGACGAGCTCTTGAACTTTCATAAAAGTTCAGCGACAGCGAAGCGCATCGCAAAAAACAACTGTCTAGATAAAAGTTTCAGATGTGGTGTGAGTTGTGCTGAAGTGATCCCGAAGACGCAGAAGAGCCAACAGCTCACTACAGCGAACGACTAAATCGTGAGTCGTGCTAGTGTGCGTCGAGAGGTGAACTGAAGTGCAAATCGCGCCGCAGCTGGAACTTTTACTTTACTTTTTCGAGGTATTCACAGTCGACTGTGTTTACTTTTACAATATCACCCGTAAGGATGTGGTAAGGAATCTGAATAACAGCACCTGTCTCAAGTACCGCTGGCTTCTTTGAACCACTTGTAGTATCACCCTTGTCTTTAGGACCTGTCTCAGTGATCTCAAGTTCCATAGTAGCAGGTGCTTCAACACTAATAGCCTTATTGTTATGAAGAATGATCTCTACATTGATACCATCTTTAAACCACTTACTAGCATCTTCACACTGGTCATATGTTAGACCAAGTTGGTCAAATGTCTCTGTATCCATAAACTGGTACATCTCACCATCGTCATATAGATACTGCATTGTTTTGTATTCAAGATTTGGGATCTCAAACTTATCACCAGCATGGATCGTCTTCTCAACAACCTTACCATTTACAAAACTCTTGACCTTACAACGTACAAACGCAGCACCCTTACCTGGCTTAACGTGTTGGAACTCTACTACTCTATACGGTACACCTGAAATTTCTAAACGAACACCTTTTTTGATATCACCCATGCTGATTACTGCCATAAGAAGGCCTTTAATTATTATTTTTGAAATTTTACCCTAATTTAGTGAGAAAGCACAAAGAGAGTAGAAAAAACAGACTAGTTGACGAAAATATTATTAATTTTTAGCACTTTATACGTCACTGTGATAATATCGTGATAATCCTCTTATATAATTATTATTATATTTTATATAGACAAAACTAATATGAATGGAGATGCCTATGCGACAATTAGCTTTTTTATTATTGATTAACGTCTCTCTCTTTGGATCGACTTTAACTGTTGATGAACACCTTACCCTTGATGAGGCCATAGAGATACTAAAACAAGACAACCTTGAGATAAAAGCAGCCCAGCTTGAACTACAAAGTACACAAGCTAAAACCGACCAGATCAGCGGTATGAACTGGGGTTCACTTGACCTCATCTTAAATGCTGCCAATTCAGATGATGCTGGTAATGTGTTTGGATTCAAATTGACATCACGCAAAGCTAGTTTTGGTGACCTTGGCTTTGGCGACTTTAGTGCAACAAATCCAAATATCCTTGCAGTACAACCTGAAGACCTTAATAATCCTGGTAGTACAAACTTCTTTCAAACCAAACTTGAATATACTTTACCTATCTACGTAGGTGGGAAGATCAGCGGTTACACAGAGATCAGTCGTTCTATGGAGAAGATGCAACAACTTGAAACTGACAAGACTGTCAACGATAAGATCTATGAAACACGTAAAGCCTTTTATGACATGGCACTACTTGAGAATGCTATTAAACACCTCACTAAGATCGATCAAAATATCATGACACTTGAAGAGACTACACAGTATATGATAGATGAAGGGTATGCTAAACGTATTGACCTACTTGAAGTACAGGCAAAACGCTCAAATGTTGAGCGGAGCTTAAATGAGATGCAGTCAAACCGAACCCTACTCTATAACTATTTAAGTTTTTTACTCAACCGTCAGATCACTAAAATCCAAGTGCCAAATTCTGCTGTCGAACAGACAAAGATGACGACAGAGCAGATTCTAGAACATAATGTAGATATCAAAAAAGCAAAAACAGGTTTACATATTAGAAATGAGATGGTTGATGTCTCTCAGTCTGGTTATCTTCCAACAATCGGATTAAAAGCCAATGTCCAATCATCAGCAGTTGATCTTAACGATTATGACATGATTGATAATGGCTCTTACACTGCCGGTGTTCAACTTAAATGGAACCTCTTTAGTGGAGGTTCAGACATGAATAAAGTGGAAGAGGCAAAAGTCAATGCCCTTAAAACAAAGACACAAGTAGAACTTGCTAAAAAAGGAATTGCACTTAAAGTGGACAAAATACGTACCCAGATCGAAGCACTCGATTATGAGATCGAGAGCTTGACAAAAGAGCTAGACCTCTCTGCTGAAATTTACAAAAACTATGAGGAACGTTACAAAGAGCAACTTGCGTCCATGAGCGACTTGGTTATAAAGCAATCTATCCAAATAGAAAAAGTCTTAGCACTTTTAGAAGCACAAAACAAACGTAATGAGCGTGTATTCGCCTTAGAAAAACTAGCAAATGGAGCACAATAATGAAAAGACTACTACTATTAATCACCCTAGCAGGTTCACTACTAGCCGAGGGATTAACCCTTTCAGGTACCGTTATCTCAGATAATGAGAAGATGATAACAAGTCGTTTTATGGGCTTTGTCACCAGTGTCCGTGCAAATGAAGGCGATGTTGTTAAAAAAGGCAAACTCCTTTATACCATCGACTCAAAAGAGATCGATACTGCTATCGCTCGTGTACAGTTAGGTATTTCCCAAGCACAACTTGCTCTTCAGATGAATCAAAACCAACTCAACAACGTCAACCTTAACTTGGCTCGTCACAAACGTCTGTTAGAGAAGAAGATGGTCTCTAAGTATGAGGTAGAGAACCTTGAATTAGCCGCACAAAACATGAATGATATGGTCAAGATCAGTAAAAAGCAGGTAGCACAAGCCAACGCACAGTTGCGTGAAGTCAAAAACCAGTACAAATACCTCTATATCAAAGCACCCAATAATGGTGTGATCATCGCTAAGAACATCAAGGTAGGAGAGATGGCAATGCCTGGTATGCCAGCCTTTGTACTCTCTGACCTTGACTCTCTACGTATTACTGCAGACATCGCAGAGAGTGATCTTAAACGTATAAAAGTCGGTACAGCTGTTGACGTCACCATCCCTTCTGTAGATGTTGTCACCACAGGTAAAATAGCGGCAATCATCCCAAGTTCTAACCCTATGACCCACTCATTTCGCATTAAGATCTCATTTAAAAAGAAAAAAGGTGTCATTATCTATCCTGGTATGTACGCTACTATCGTAGTCAAATAAGGAGCATCCATGAAGATCAAAAACTATATCCCAAGCGATGTTGCCGGAAAATTGGCAAAAGGGTTTATTCGTAATCCATTGACAGCACTGCTCGGTATCTCATTACTCATACTAGGATACATCTCTTTAGAGATCATGCCTCGTGAAGAGAACCCACAGATGGTTGTCTCCGGCTCAACCGTTATTGTTGCTATGCCTGGTGCTACCGCAGCCGAGATCGATGAAGTCATCGTCAAACCACTTGAGCGTAAACTAAAAGAGATCAAAGGGGTTGAGCATATCTATGGTTCAGCGATGGACAATGTTGGTGTTGTCAATGTTGCCTTTTTTATTGGTGAGGGAAAAGAGGACTCTAATCTTAAGGTCTACGACAAGATCATGCAGAACAATGACCTGTTTCCTAAAACAGCGTTAAATCCCATTATTAAACCCCTTGATATTGATATTGATATCCCTATTGTCAGTGTTGCTTTCTTTGCTAAAGACAGTAACATGGACCCAACACAACTCTTTGACTATGCTAAAGTAGTTCAACATCATATCAACGGTCTTGATAATGTTGCGGTAACCGCACTAAAAGGTGGACACAGGCACCAATACAACATCTTAGTCGATCTTCATAAACTTTCTGGGTACAACCTCTCTATGGGACAGATCACAAAAGCTGTCCAATCTGTTGCGTATAACGTACCTGATGTCAAGAATCGTACTAAAGAGAATGAGCTTATCATGGTTGGGATAAAAAATGCAATTGACTCAAAAGATGACATTGCCAACATCATTGTGGCACAGTACATGGGTGCGGCAATTTATCTTAAAGATATTGCAACAGTCGAAGACTCTTTTGATCACCAAAACTTCAAGTCTGCCCTTATCAGCAGCAGAGATAAGACGGGTAAGTTCTCACCTTTGCAAGAGCAGGTAACCTTGACTGTCTCTAAACTACAAGGGACAAACTCAGTTATTATCGCCGATGAAGTGAAAGAGGAGCTACACCAATATAAAGACGAGATGGCAAAACATGGTATCAGTTATGTCATTACACGTAATGATGGTGAACGTGCTGATGAAGCCGTTAACGAGCTGGTCTTTCACCTCGTTATCTCTATCCTCATCATTGCAGCACTGCTTACCTTTGTTTTAGGATGGAGAGAGTCTTTGATCGTTACATTTACCGTGCCTGCTATTTTAGCGATCACCCTGTTTGTGGCCTACCTAAGTGGACAGACCATCAACAGGATCACACTGTTTGCATTTTTACTGAGTCTAGGTCTTCTTGTTGATGCAGCTATCATCGTGATCGAAAATATTCACAGACACTACCATGATCCTGACGCAGCTGAGCGTGATCCTGATGAGTTAATGATCGAAGCAACAGATGAGATCGGTCCACCAACCAACATTGCGACACTTGCTATTATATTGACAATGGTTCCAATGGCCTTTGTTGGTGGGATGATGGGACAGTTTATGAAGCCTATCCCAGCTAATGTACCTGTTGCTTTGGTGGCGTCACTTTTTGTTGCTTACATTTTCACACCTTATTTAGCAGTACGTCTACTTAAAAAACCAACACACCATGATGAAGGAGAAAAATAATGTTTCAAAAATTTGAAGAACTCGTTCATGACGGTCTACAAAGTAAGTTTAAAAAGAACCTTATCCTCGTCGGTTCACTCATTGCTTTTGTACTTACAATGTTGATGTTTCCAACGCAGATGGTCCTTGCCAAGATGCTTCCTGGTAAGAACAATGATACCTTTAACATCTATATCGATCTACCTGAAGGCAGTTCTATCCAGCAGACACAACGCGTCAGTGAATGTGTTGTTGGTTTTGTCCAAAAAGAGAGTGAAGTCTTAGATACTGAGGTTTTCTTAGGTATGGGGTCTCCACTCGACTTTGCTGGATTGATCAAGGGTTCGCAGTTTAAAAATGCCGAAAATGTTGCAGAAGTCGTTGTTAACCTGACTAAGGCACATGAACGTGATGAGGCTTCGTACATGATGGTTCAGCGTATGCGACCACTGGTACAAAAAAGCTGTGAGACTATCATCCCTAAAAGCCATATAAAGTTTGTTGAACCCCCTTCTGGACCACCAACGATGGCAGCGATCGTGGCAGAGATCTATGGTAATGATGCTAAAGGAATTCGTCATCTTGCAGAACAAGTCAAGTCTATCTTCCAAAAAACAGATGGGCTTGTTGATATCGACATCATGCAGGATGTTATCTATGACAAGTATGAGATCAAAGCGAACAGTATTAAGATCGCTAAATCAGGGCTTAGTATCAAACAGGTCAATGACATCTTATACCTTGCCTTTGAGGGAATGGGTATCGCCGTTAAAAATAGCGATCGCTATAATGAACAAGTCCCTATCTTTTTAACCCTAAGTGACAAGACGAAGAAGTTCACGAACAAGAGTAAAGAAGCGGTTGAGAACAAGCTTTCTAGTCTACGTTTGATGAATCAAAGAGGTATGATGGTACCGGTTACAGAAGTCGTTGATATTGTCACTGTAAAGTCCAATCCAATGATCATGGACAAAGACCTTCATCAGATGACCAATGTCCTAGCAGAAACAGATATGGTCTCACAGGTCTATCCTCTTATTGATGCACGTTCACAGATCATGAAACAACTCGCAAATGAGTATGATATCTCTACAACAGGACTGTTCAACCTTATCCTTAAAGAGAAAAAGTCCAATGCAACCTATGTACTTCGTTGGGATGGAGAGATGCAAGTCACACTTGACACCTTTATTGAACTAGGTGGTGCATTTATTGCCGCACTTATTTTGATCTTTTTACTCTTAGTCATCTACTATAAAAGTTTTACACTCAGTGGCATCGTACTTTTGGGTAGCTTCTTATCTATTATTGGAGTAGTCGCTGGTCACTGGATCATGGATCTCTTTACAGCTGATACCTTTTTCCTAACGGCAACATCGTTGATCGGCTTTATTGCCTTGATTGGAATCAGTTCACGTAACTCTCTTCTGCTCATTGACTTTACAAAGTCTCTTATCCATGATAAAGGGATGCAAAAGACAGAAGCTATCGCATATGCAGCAGCAACACGTGCTAAACCAATCTTTTTGACTGCAGCAGCGATCATCCTTGCTTCAACACTTCTTGCCTCTGACGCTGTCTTTGGTGGCTTAGGTGTGGCATTGATCTTTGGAACGATTGCAGCAGTAGTTGCATCGCTTATCATTGTCCCTGTCCTGTTAGATAATACTGATCTTGAAAAGCACTTTGGGTATGTTGAACGTACCGCTATTCCACTAGAAGAGCATGTTGAATAGCAAAGATAACAAGATCCACCCTTTGATTGACTTTTACAATAGTAGAAGTCGATCGACTTTCTAACTTATAAATACGCTTCTACATCTACGGCATCTATCTGTTCCTCTTTCAAATGTGCCTTTGCATAAGTCAAATAGATTCCTGAGTGCAAAAAGAGTGCAAATAACTCAGCATCTATATGCTGATCTTTAACCATAAACTTCATTATCTGTAGTGCTTGTGAAAGTGTTTTACCTTTTTTATATGGTCTGTCTGAAGCTGTTAAGGCCTCAAAGATATCTGCTATTGCCATGATCTTCGCAGGAATAGAAAGTTCATCAGCATTAAGTTCTCTTGGATAACCTGTACCAATCAACGTCTCATGGTGAGTTCCAGCATACTCAGGTATACGCTTCATGTCATCTGTATACGGTAACTGTTCAAGCATCTTAATAGACATGATGACATGTTCTTGTATCTTAAAACGTTCTTCTTGCGTCAAAGTTCCTCGTTCGATACAGAGGTTATAGACCTCACCATAGTTGTAAAGATGCTCGGGTACCGTAAGTTTAAAGCCTTGTTCTTTATAAGTAGCCTCATCAAAATTTACTCGTTCTACAATGTGTTCAGCACGATCACTTAAAAGCTTTTCTTGCACCGGTAACACGTTAGAACTACTCTGTTTTTTATATCGCAGTGCTTCATCTCCAGAGAGTCCAAGACTATCATCAAAGTGACGTATCCAAGTACGTTGAGAGATCTTGACAATACGTTCTTTATGTTCAGAGCTCATGAACTCACCACCCATATTACACTCTGCAACAAAATTAAAATCTTCGATCAATTTCGTACGTTCTTCCTCTCGCCATCGGTCAAGCTTCTCTATCGCTTCACCTTCCATAAGGTTTTCAAGGTAGGCAATGTCGATATCTCTCCAAATCACCTCAAAACGAGTACGTACCTCATGAATACGGTTGTATATCGTCTCCAGTTTGCTTGATTTATCGACCACATATTCAGGTGTTGTGATCTTGCCACAGTCATGTAACCACGCACCACGTTCAAACTCTTCAAACTCTTCTGCTGTCGTAAATGCGAAGTGTTCAAGTGAACCACCATCAGCTTTACATGCTTCTTCAACTAACATTGTAGCAATCAATGGTACCCGCTGACAATGACCACCAGTATAAGGTGACTTTGCATCAATCGCATCTGCAATAAGTTTAATAAATGAGTCCATCAGCTCTTTTTGAGCAATTTGGTAAGCTTGTATACTTTCTGACATTTCTACTAATGAAAGAGAAAGTCTATTGAGTTCAATAATATTTGATTTTACCTGAACCACTTCATCAAAGGCACGTCGATTGATCTTACTGTTTTCAACCATGACCGCATTGATGGGTCGTACAATAATGTTCGTTGACATAAGCGTAAAGGGGATCGTCAATATAAAGAGTCCCAGTGCAGCTAAGAGTGCAACATATAATTTTTCATAATAAGGTGCTAACATCTCAGCCTTAAGGACACTAACACCAACATAGGTATCATAACCACGATCACTACTAATACGAGAGATCATCACAAAATGCTTACCTGAGATATCTTCGATCTTCATGGTATGAACTTGAGGGTGTTTTAAAAACTTATTTATTAAAAAAGTATCTGCAGATATATCGCTATTCGTGCTCGCAATAATTTTTCCATCACTGCCAAAGAGCATTAAATTACTGGAATCAGCAAAACGATACTGCTTTATACGCTCACTAATACCAGCTAATGAAAGGTCAAGTCCAATAACACTGTTAGAACCATCAATCTTTTTAGCATAACTTATTCCCTGTACTTTTAAGGTAGCAAATAGATATGGTGCCCCATGAACAGCTTCATAACTGCCTTCTGTCATCTCATACCATGGACGTTGAGAGGGTATAAAGTCTGTTTTTTCATGATGCTCAGCTAAAACAACCAATCTATCATCTAAATAGTAGGTACATTTTTCTCTACCCTTACCTTTCTTCGTAATAGTATAAACAAGCCAACGACTTGATCGAGGTATTTTAATGTGGCCTTCACTTTCATCAGAAGGTTGCGTATAGTGCATCACCTCTATAAACTCTTCTTTCGCATTCACGCTATACATTGCTACAATACTGTTAGAACGTTTTAAAGTATAGATATAACGTTGAACAAGTCTCATGTTAAGTTTTTTAGTAAATGGCTTCTGTATCTCAGGATAGTTTTGCATCTGGTAAAGGGTCTCTTTAGCCATTTCATCACTATGCTGAATATCACTCTTAATCTGTGAAGCAATAAGGTGAAAATCTTGTAAGGTCGCATCGGTAGCAAGTTGTTTACTAAAGTAGTATTGTAAACCTGTAAACAGCGCTGTGACTAATGTAACTAAGATAAAGGTATAGGTAAAGATATGGACGCGTATCGTCACGTTAGGCATAACTGGCCTTAGTAAAAAGATACTTTATTGTAACACATATAAAAAGAGAGAAAAGAAAGAGGTGACCTACCTTAGTAGGTCAGAAGTAACTATAGGCGTACAGCCTTAACACTCAAACAAGCATCTAGTTTAGCAAGTTCATCTATCGTTGCATCACTTACATCAGAGTCAAGTAAGATCACAGCGAGTGCCTCACCTTTATCGTTACGTCCAAGGCGGAAGTCAGAGATATTAACATCATTACTTGCCAAGATCGTACCGACTTGACCAATCACACCTTTGACATCTGTGTTTTTAAAGATGATCATGTTGCCTTTAAGTGCTACATCGACTTCGAAACCATCAATATCAACAATACGTTGTACATCATCTTCAAAGATCGTTGCAGAGATACTTAGAGCCTGCTTTTCAGTTGTTAGCTTAACTGTAATAAGGTTTTTGTATGGTGTAGCGATATTAGTCTCTTCAACTTCAACTTTAATACCTTTCTCTTCAGCAATAAAATCAGCATTGACATAATTGATCGTATCACCTGAATTATTTGCCATAGCACCAACTGTAGCAAAGGTTGCAAGAGACTCAAGATACTCTGTGATCTCACCATCACCGCTAACTTTGATCGAAACGATAGGTGCTTTATTGATCTGAGTTGCAAGGAAACCTAGCTTCTGTCCCATCTCTAAAAATGGCTTCACAAATGCTGGGATCTTAGACTCGTCAATAGGAAGGTTAAATGCATTTGGAAATGCAATACCTTTCGCTGCCTCTGCTGCTTGTTGTGCTGCTTGAGTACCGATGTTGTACTGAGACTCAAAAGTGTTCGCACCAAGGTGTGGTGAAACAACGATATTATCAAGATCAAGCAGTGGATGGTTAATTGCTGGTTCTTTAATAAACACATCAATACCTGCAAAACGCACCTTACCTGACTTAAGACCCTCA
>Ga0256828_1002871_pt1 | contig 10035 bp, 10 predicted proteins | sample CV88metaG_FD_185993 | JGI IMG/M metagenome (GOLD analysis project Ga0256828, IMG submission 185993) | Hydrothermal vent microbial communities from East Pacific Rise, Pacific Ocean - CV88 | ecosystem: Environmental > Aquatic > Marine > Hydrothermal vents | place: Pacific Ocean: East Pacific Rise... | reverse complement strand
TTATTTATTTAAAGAACTATACATTGCATAATGTCATCTTTTTACTAACTTTCAGAAAGTTTCGCTATGCCATCTTGCTTTGTGGATCGGATTATAATAGAATTTTATTTAATTGTCAAGTGTTTTCGCTTATGAGGAGCTTAAATTTTGGGATTTAATGGGTGTGCCTTATTATATTGATTTAATTTTGTATTTGTATTAAGTTTTGTATAAATAGTTGTAGCTTTTAAGCTACTATGACCTAAAAGCTCCGCAATATCATTTATTCTTGCACCACTATTTAAAAGATCAGTTGCAAAAGAGTGTCTTAATTGGTGAGGGGTTACCTTTAATCCAAGTGTTTTAAATATCTTCTCTAATTTATATTGTAATTGTCGTTTTGTAAGTGGTTTATTCTCTTTTTCAAAGAGATATATCTTAGGTTCTATTTTATCAATATGTAATTTTATAAGCTTATATATATCATCACCCATAGGTATCATTCTTTGTTTAGATCCTTTACCCATAACTATTATAGTATTATTTTTTATATCTGTAAGTTTAATAGATGCTAGTTCAGATATTCTAAGACCTAACCCATATAGCATTACTATAATTAATTTATCTATATCATTTGATAGATTAATAGATTCAAATATATGTTTTGTCTCTATAGGTTTTGGTAATGTTTGTGTTGATTTAATACTATCTGAGCCAATTAGTTTGATTTTCATCTCTCTATTTTCTAAGTATTTAGTAAAACTTCTTATTGCAGATAATTTTTTATTTATTGTTTTATGATTTTGATTAGAGATAGTTAATCTATATTTAATAATATCAAATATTGTTCTATCTTTCTCAATATAGATCTCACCTACTTTAATAGCCTCTATTATAACTCTTTGATATGTTTCTATTGTGAGTTTAGAATAGTTTTTTACCCCTTGCAGATATTTTAAATAATCATCCAAATAGGACAAAAAACTATTTTTTATATCTGTTAAAGTAGTTTTTTGCATTGTCAATATCTATATAAATAGCTTTTTTTAGAGATTCAAAGTTATTAAACTTTTTATTATCTCTTAGTTTTGTATAAAATTTTATAGTAACTGGATTTTTGATTATATTTAGATTATCACTACTATTTAATATATGTGTTTCTATTGCAAATCTACCATCAGTTGTTTCTCTATGTCCTATAAAAGAGATAGAGTGATATTCTATATCATCTATTATTGTTTTTGTTACATAGACCCCATCTTTTGGGATTAGATACCTTTTTGTTTCTATATTAATAGTTGGTACAAATGATTTAGCTCCAAGCCCTTGACCTGATATATGGTTACCTTTAATTTTGTAGTAATAGCCTAACATTTTGTTTGCCGTCTCTATATTACCATCTACAAGCAAGCTTCGTATTACCCTTGAGTGAATAGCAATATTATCTATTTTATATTCATCTACTACAATCACATCACCATTAAATAGATCCTTTAATGTTATTATATCACATGATGCTTTATATCCAAAATGGAAATCAAACCCTACAATAATCTTCTGAAGTTTGGGAAACTCTTTTTTTAGTAACTCTATAAACATTTTTCCACTTAGATGCTTTATATCATTTAGTGGATATAGATATATAGGGTATTTTGTATATTCATCTCTATCTTTTTTTGGAGATAGATTCTCATACTCAGTTTGTATAACAACAATAGCACCATCTTTACAAAGATGTGAAAAAAGCTTTTGGTGAGCTAGATGCATACCATCAAATCCACCAATAGCTATACTTTTTATATTACTTTTGATAGCACTACCCTCTTTTATTAAACTCCACTTTGCTCCATAAGCTTAGATTGATAATCAGCTATAAGTGGATCTATAATCTCATTTAGAAGTCCATCATTCATGATAACATCAAGTCGATATAGTGTAAGGTTGATTCTATGATCAGATATACGACCCTGAGGGTAGTTGTATGTTCTAATTCTTGCACTTCTATCTCCACTACCAACTTGTGCTTTTCTATCTGCACCCTCTTTTTCCATTCTCTCTTGCTCTTGAAGATCGTAAAGTCTTGCTTTTAAAACCTTCATAGCTTTTTCTCTATTTTTATGTTGAGATTTTTGATCTTGATTTGTTACAACTAAGCCTGTAGGAATATGTGTAATTCTAATAGCACTATCTGTTGTATTTACTGATTGTCCACCACATCCACTAGATCTCATAGTATCTATCTTTAGATCTTCTGCTCTTATCTCAATCTCTATATCATCTACCTCAGGGATAACCGCAACTGTAATTGCAGATGTATGAACTCTACCTTGTGTTTCTGTTGCAGGAACCCTTTGAACCCTATGAACACCTGCTTCAAACTTCAGTTTACTATAAACTGATTCCCCTTTTACAAGGAAAACCATCTCTTTGTATCCACCAGCTTCAGATTCACTACTATTCATAATCTCAGTTTTCCAACCTTGATTCTCTGCATATTTGATATATGTTCTAAACATATCTGCTACAAAAAGGGCAGCTTCGTCTCCACCAGCTCCAGCTCTAAGCTCTATGTAGATATTTTTATCATCATTTGGGTCTTTTGGAAGTAGAAGCAATCTTATCTCATCCTCTAGTTCAGTTTTTCTCTGTTCTAGTTCCTTTAGCTCCTCTTTTGCAAGGTCTGCTAACTCCTCATCACCTAGAAGCATTTTATTCTCTTCGATATCCTCTAATACCTGATTATACTCATTCGCAGCATCAACAATTTTTGCGATACTTGATTGCTCTTTTGAAAGATCTGTCATCTTCTTGATGTCGTTTAACATATCTGGAGAAACTAATAGTTGATTTATCTCTTCATATCTATCTATGAAAAGTTGAAGTTTATTTTGTAGCATAAAAATACCTAGTATTGGATTTTATTATTGTGTGGTTCAGATTATCTAAAATTTAAGATAATCTGAAAGTAATAAGAAGTAGTTATTATAAAGCGTTAACTTTATTTTGTAATCTACTTACTTTTCTAGCAGCTGTTGCTTTTTTAAGAATGTTTTTACTTACACAGTGGTGTAAATATTTGTTTGCATTCTTCATAGCTGTAGTTGCTGCTTCTTTGTCATTTGCCTCAATAGCAACTAAAACTGATTTTACAACGTTTTTAATTCTTGCTTTAAAAAACCTGTTTCTTTCAGTTTTTACGATTGTTTGTCTTGCTCTTTTTGCAGCTGATTTATGATTTGCCATAGCTGTTTTCCTTATTCAAAATTTTGTTTGCAATACTACTTAAATTTATATTAAAATAAGCTTTATCTTAGTAGTTGAATATAAAATTATCATCTTTATAGTCAATTTTAACCTCACCACCATCTTTTAATCTACCAAATAGTATCTCATCTGTAAGTGGTACTTTGATATGTTGTGAGATAACTCTTTGTAATGGTCTAGCTCCCATAGCTTTATCATAACCTAATTTTGCCAATATCTTTTTAGCTCTAGTTGATAATGTTATTTTTATATCTTTATCTTTTAAACTTAACTCTAACTGTTTGATAAATTTTGATACTATTTTTAGTAGTATATGTTCATCTATAGGGGTAAATTTTACAATAGCATCTAATCTATTTCTAAATTCAGGTGTAAAAAACTTTTTCACTGCTTTATCTTCGTTTGATAATATATCTTTCTCAAACCCCATAACACTAGCTTGAGTTGCACCTAGATTTGATGTCATAATCAATATAACATTTTGAAAATCAGACTTTATACCATTGTTATCAGTTAATGTTGCACTATCCATCACTTGCAAAAGTATATTCATAAGATCAGGATGAGCTTTCTCTATCTCATCTAAAAGTAAAACTGTATGTGGATGTTTTTTAATAGCCTCAGTTAAAAGACCACCCTTATCATGCCCCACATATCCTGCTGGTGCACCAATTAGACGACTAACTGTGTGAGCTTCACCATATTCACTCATATCAAATCTCTCAAAATGGATCCCCATAGTATTTGCTAACTCTTTTGCAACCTCAGTTTTACCAACACCTGTACTACCAGTAAAAAGAAAACTACCCACAGGTTTATTCTCTTCCCCCATACCAGCACGGTTTATTTTGATAGCTTTTACTATAGTCTCTATAGCACTATCTTGACCATAAACTCTCTTTTTTAAATTCTTTTCTAATGATTTAAGTAGAGAAAGATCAGATTTTGTAGCAGTTTTTGGTGGAATATTTGCTATGTTAGCAATAGTATTCTCTATATCTTTTGGCTTTATCTCTATTTTTTTATTTTTTTTAGACTTTAGCTTTTTTGTTGCTGCTACTTCATCTATAACATCAATAGCACTATCAGGTAGATATCTATCATTGATAAATTTTTTACTAAGTTGAGCTGCTAATACTAAACTATCTTTAGAGTATATTACATTATGAAACTCTTCATATTTAGATTTTAAACCATCTAATATCTCTATACAATCATCTATAGATGGCTCTTTTATATCTACTTTTGCAAATCTTCTACTAAATGCTTTATCTCTACCGAAATCATTTCTATACTCCTCATAGGTTGTAGCACCTATAAGTTTTAGTTCACCTGAGCTTAATAATGGTTTTAATATATTTGATGCATCCATCGCACTTCCACCTACGCTACCAGCTCCAACTACAGTATGTATCTCATCTATAAAAAGGATAGCATTTTTCTTTTTTCTTATCTCTTTTAATACTGCTTTTAGTTTTTTCTCAAAATCACCACGATATTTTGTCCCGGCTAACATTGAACCCATATCCAAAGAGTATATTTTAACCTTTTTTAAAAACTCAGGAACATCTCCATTTGCTATATTTAAAGCTAATCCTTCAACTATAGCAGTTTTACCAACACCGGTTTCACCTAAAAGGATAGGGTTGTTTTTCTTTCTTCTTGCTAATATCTCAATAACTCTTTTTATCTCTTTATCTCTACCAATTACTGGATCTATTTTCCCATCTTTTGCAATAGATACTAACTCTATACTATTTTGAGTTAGAGGTGTTTCATCTTTTGAAGATTTTTTTTGATCATCTTTATCTTGGTCACTATTTACACCATGACTTATCTCTTCAAGTATATCCACCCTTTGTAGACCCTGCTGATGCATAAGATATGTTGAGTATGCTTTCTCATCTTTTAAGATATATACAAACATATCTTCTACTGTTGATTCACTTTTATTTGAAAGTTGTGAGTGAGTAACCATCTCCTCAATCGTTTGTGTAAGAGTTATACTCTCTATTGGATCTTCATTTATATCATCAGGTAGTTGTGGTATATTCTCTAGTATATATTTTTTTAATTTTGTTTTAATAAATTCTATATCTATACCCAACTCATCCAATAGTGTGATAATTGAATCCTCTTCCAATAGATATAAAAATATATGCTCAACTGTGATATATTCGTGTCTATTAGCTCTTGCATAGTTTACAGCGTATGTAAATACTTTTTGTAACTCTTTACTTATCATATATATTTTATTCCTCTTGTGCTATAGCTTTAAGTGGAAAACCAGCTTTTCTAGCCATTGTGCTTACTTGTGCAACTTTCGTTAAAGCTATCTCTTGTGTATATACTCCACATATAGCTTTACCATTATTATGAATATCTAACATAATCTTTTCAGCCTCATCTATAGATTTTCTAAAAACTCTTACTAAAACCTCTATTACGAAATCCATTGTTGAGAAATCATCATTTAATAAGTATACTATATATTTTTTTGGCTCCTCTAACTCCAACTCATCATCTAACTCATGTTGATAATCTGCCAAATTTTATCCTTTATCTTTTTTTGTACTAAAATTAAACAAACTATACAAATAACAATGTTTTTGTATCCCATTTAATCCTAATGCCATAGAACCCAACATAGCAAAATAGCTTTGTGAATAAACAGCCCAGACCATAAGGAAAAAAGATATTATCAACCTTATATATGCATCAGTATTACTAAGATTACATCTAGGTGCATCTAACATCTTTTAACCTTTTTTTAAACTCTAAAATAGATCAGTTCTAAGAACTGCACCACTACTTGCATTTGTAACTAATGCTCGATATTGTTTAAGCCATGAAGATTTTATCTCTTTTTTAAATGGTTTAAACTCTGCTTTTCTTTTAGCTATCTCATCATCACTTAGGTTTACACTTAAGATATATTGATCAACATCAATATGTATCTGGTCACCATCTTTTAAAAGACCTATCATACCACCCTCAGCTGCTTCTGGTGAAACATGACCTATTGATGCCCCTCGTGTAGCTCCACTAAATCTTCCATCTGTGATAAGCGCAACTTTATCTCCTAGTCCCATACCCATAATAAGGCTAGTTGGTGCTAGCATCTCTTGCATACCAGGCCCACCTTTTGGACCCTCATATCTAATAACCACTACATCACCAGCTTTTACTTTTCCACCTACAATTCCTGCTATTGCATCATCTTGGCTATCAAAACAAACAGCAGTTCCTGTAAAGACTCTATCGCCTGTAATTCCAGCAGTTTTAATAACCGCACCTTGCTCTGCTAGGTTACCATATAGTATAGCTAATCCACCAACTTTAGAGTAAGGGTTATCAATAGTATGTATAATATTTGTATCTACTATTTTTGCATCTTTAATTCTCTCTTTGATACTCTCACCTGTGATAGTTATATTATCTAAAAGTATATCACCTCTTTTATCCATCTCATGCATAACTGCACTAACTCCACCAGCCTTATCAATATCTTGCATATGTACAGTTGTAAGTGATGGTGAGATTTTAGCTATATGTGATACTTTTTTACTAACTTCATTAATATCACTTAGTTCAAAATTCACTTTTGCCTCTTTTGCAATAGCTAACATATGTAAAACTGTATTAGATGACCCACCCATAGCCATATCTACTGCAAATGCATTTCTTACAGCATTCTCATTTAATATATTTGTCATATTATATTTAGATTTCTCTTCCATATCCATTTTTGCAATCTCACATACTCTTCGTGCAGCTTTTCTATAAAGCTCCTCTCTCTCTTTTGTAAGTGCTAAAATAGTTCCATTTCCTGGAAGTGCAATTCCCATAGCTTCCATAAGTGTATTCATAGAGTTTGCAGTAAACATACCACTACAACTTCCACCACTTGGACATGCATTACATTCTAGGTCACTTAACTCATCTGCAGATATCTCACCTGATTCAAATTTACCAACACCCTCAAATACAGTAGCTAGATCGATAGGTTGCCCATCTTTAGTATATCCTTTTGCCATAGGTCCACCACTTACAAATACTGTAGGAACATCAACTCTAATAGCCCCCATTATCATACCTGGAACAATCTTATCACAGTTAGGAATTGCAATCATTGCATCTAACTTATGTGCATTCATAACGGTCTCTATACTATTTGCTATAATCTCTCTACTAGGAAGTGAAAAAAGCATCCCATCATGTCCCATAGCAATACCATCATCTACACCTATTGTGTTAAATTCAAATGGTACACAACCAGCTTTTTTAATCTCATCTTTTATGATATCACTAACTTTATCTAGGAAAAAATGTCCAGGTATTATCTCTATAAAACTATTTGCAACACCTATAAATGGTTTATTAAAATCCTCATCTTTTAATCCAGTAGCTCTTAAAAGAGATCTATGTGGCGCTCTATCGTGCCCTTTTTTTACTTCATCACTTCTCATGAAATATCCTTTTTTATAAAATATATTAAATTATACCACAATATTTTAAAAAAGACTTGACAAATAAATAAAAGATTGCTATAATTCGCCCACTAAATAAAAAGAGAATAGTTTTATTTATATATACCTTTAACTTTTAAAGTTAAAAATACATGCGAGTGTGGCGGAATAGGTAGACGCGTTGGACTTAAAATCCAATTCCGGTTTCGGAGTGTCGGTTCAATTCCGACCATTCGCACCATAATATTTAAGTAGAGAGTTGACAGAGTTGGTCGAATGTACCGGTTTTGAAAACCGGCGAGGGTCACACCTCCGGGGGTTCGAATCCCCCACTCTCTGCCACTTAAATAATTTAAATTTTATATATACATACCTTTAACTTTGAAAGTTAAAAATACATGCGAGTGTGGCGGAATAGGTAGACGCGTTGGACTTAAAATCCAATTCCGGTTTCGGAGTATCGGTTCAATTCCGATCATTCGCACCACTATTTTATTATTAAAATAAAATTACTTATAATCCTAATAGAGAGTTGACAGAGTTGGTCGAATGTACCGGTTTTGAAAACCGGCGAGGGTCACACCTCCGGGGGTTCGAATCCCCCACTCTCTGCCAGAACTACTATAAACCCCTTATTTAAAGACTTCTTAACACTATTTCAGTCTAATATTGTAGAAATGGAAACATTTTGGAAACAAAAAGAAGAAAATAACATATATATAAACACAGACACAAAATATCTAGTAAAAATTAAAAATATTTATTATTTTTGTTTTAGATTTAAGAAAAGAATCATCAAAATAAGTCTAAAATGTAAAGAATTATATAAATCAAATATATTAAAAATACAGATAATAAAAAGGCTCAAATTGTATAAAGATTTTAAAAATATGTTTAATACAAATGACAATCTAACAGTTAACACCTTTATAAACAAAGATGAAGACCCTCAAAAAGTTAAAGAGATAGAGGATAAAATATTAAAACTTTTAACAGAAGAGAAGAAAAAAGGAAATATTGAAAATATAGACTTCAATACTCAAAACATAACACAGAAGACAATAACAGAAGCATTTGAGGAAGTAATAGAACACAAAAAGAAAGTTGAAAAATTAACAGATACAAGTATAGGAAAATATAGAACAGCATTAAAATATCTTTTATTATTTTGTGAAAAAGATAAGATGATTCATACATTCAATAAACAATTTTTCAAAGATATACAGAACAAAATAAGAAAATTACCAAAAAATATACAGATAAAAAATATAATGATATTATGAATGACTTTAAAGATATTGAGTATGATACACTATCAAACCAATATATAAATGAGTTATTTAAGTATTTCAATCAGTGTTTTATCTTCTTTGAATATGAGAATTTCATCACTGATAACATTGTAGAGAGTAGAACATTAAAGAAAAATACAAAACATATTTTGAACTTTGAAGATGAAGAGATAAAAATATTAATGGATGAAATGAGTTGTCAAAAGTCAAAAGATATTTTTAAAGTTGGATTATTTACGGGAATGAGAATATCGGAGATAGCTAACTTAAAAAATAAAAATATTGATTTTAAAGATAAAATAATAACAATAACAGACAGCAAGACCAAATCTGGAATCCGAAAAATACCAATTCATAACCAAATTTTGTCTATATTTAAAAATTATATAACTGATAACTCTGATTCTCTTGTTTTTGATAGTAGTGTTAATCAATTAACAAAACTCATGGACAGAAGAATAAAAAAAGTTATAAATATTACAGGCAAAAGTTTTCATTCAACAAGAAAGAATTTTACACAAAAATTATATGAGTTAGAACAAAAGGACAAAATCAAAGAGAATACAATTAAAAGGCTTCTAGGACACAGTAATAAGGACAATTTTAGTTTTGAGGTGTATAACCTTAACAAAATAGATATTGATATATTAAAAGAGTCTATAAACTTAATAGAGTATAAATATTTTTTAAATGTAGATATGAAAGATAATAATATTATATTAAGTTTTTAACTAAATATAAATAATCTCTATTTTTTAATAAAATAGAGAATCAAGATTATAATGTTATAAATGTAAAACCGATTCACTTTTCAAAGAAAAGAAAAAAGATAAACAGATAAAAGGATAAATCTTAATCTGTTTTTATTGATAAATTAAAATCTGTAATACAGTCATTTTTTGAATATATGAGACCACTTAACTAAATATTCTTATTCCACCAATCTATGCAACCTTTTGTAACAGATTATTATCTACATTATTAATTGCTTTAAAATATACCTCATTTGGTGTTTTATTTCCAATGCTAGA
>Ga0256828_1002869_pt1 | contig 10044 bp, 12 predicted proteins | sample CV88metaG_FD_185993 | JGI IMG/M metagenome (GOLD analysis project Ga0256828, IMG submission 185993) | Hydrothermal vent microbial communities from East Pacific Rise, Pacific Ocean - CV88 | ecosystem: Environmental > Aquatic > Marine > Hydrothermal vents | place: Pacific Ocean: East Pacific Rise... | reverse complement strand
AGGCTGTTCTCTCTGCGGTGAAGAATGGTCTGAGCTTTGGTGCACCAACCACCACGGAGACCAAACTTGCCAAACACATTGTAGAGATGTTTGAGAGTATTGAGAAGGTACGCTTTGTCAGTTCAGGTACTGAGGCTGTCATGTCTGCCATTCGTCTGGCACGGGGTTATACCAAACGGGATGATTTTATCAAGTTTACAGGCTGTTATCATGGTCATGCAGATTCACTGCTGGTAGAGGCAGGATCAGGAATGGCAACGTTTGGAAGTCCCTCTAGCCCAGGGGTTCCTGCTGATCTCACCAAGCACACCCTCTTGGCAACCTACAATGATATAGAGAGCGTTAAACAATGTTTTGCACAGAGCAAACAGGGGGTAGCTGCGATTATTATTGAACCCATTGCAGGAAATATGGGACTGGTTCCTGCTGATGAGGAGTTTTTGATCGCACTTAGAGCTTTGTGTGATGAACATGGGGCATTGCTGATTTTTGATGAAGTGATGAGTGGATTTAGAGCCTCTCTCCAAGGTGCCCAAGGCATCACAACGGTCAAACCTGATATTGTCACCCTTGGTAAAGTGATTGGTGCAGGGATGCCTGTGGGTGCCTTTGGTGCCTCCAAGGCTATTATGGCACAACTCTCACCTGAGGGACCTATCTACCAAGCGGGAACGCTTTCAGGAAATCCTATTGCCATGGCAGCAGGGCTTGCGAGTATCAAGAAGCTCAAAGCCAATCCTGAAATCTATGCGACGTTAGAAGCCCGAGCCAAACGTCTCACCGAGGGATTCCAAGCCGCAGCAGATGCCGTGGGGATTCCGATGGTGACAGAGGTGAGAGGCTCCATGTTTGGCTTCTTCTTCTCGGATAAGCCTGTTAAGAACTTTGATGATGCACTACAAAATGACAGTGAACTCTTTGGACGATTCCATGGGAAGATGCTTGAAAAAGGGGTTTATCTGGCATGCTCTTCTTATGAGACAGGCTTTATCTCCACTGCGACCAGTGATGCGATGATCGAAGAGGCGATTGCAGCAGCCAACGCCTCACTCCAAGAGCTTACTGCCTCATGATTATTATCCCCGCACGTATCGGTTCTAGCCGTTTCCCCAACAAAGTCTTGGCTAATATTGGAGGGTTACCCATGGTGATCCGAACTGCCAAGGCAGTGGCATCTCTTGATAGGGTTGCCATTGCGACGGATGATCAAGGGGTCATAGAGATAGCCCAGTCCCATGGGATAGAGGCGATCTTGACCTCCTCAACCCATCAATCAGGCACCGACAGGATCCATGAAGCCGCCCAAAAACTGGGACTGGATGAAAATGAAGTCATTATCAATGTCCAAGGTGATGAACCCTTTATCGAGGTGGAGGTGGTTCAAGCAGTCTTGGCACTGACCCACGCCAATATCAATAATGAAAAAATCCTCATGAACTCCTGTTATAAACAGATTAACAACCCCGAAGCCGATGATCCCAATATTGTCAAAGTCGTTACCGATGACCATGGGGTAGCACTCTATTTCTCTCGTGCCAAAGTCCCCTACCCCAGAGATCATCATTTTGATGCGTACAAGGGACACATTGGTATCTATGGATTTACCAAAAAATCACTGCAAGCATTTTGTCAACTGGAGGCTTCTCCACTGGAGGATATTGAAAAACTCGAACAGTTACGTGCTTTGTATCATGGTTATGAAGTTGCCATGGTCGAGGTTAAAACCCGAAGTTTTGGGATTGATACTCCTGAGGACTTAGAAAAAGCACTACAAACCTTTGTATATTAACCAACGGTTTATTTTTGGTTTTCCATTGGTTTACAAAAGCGATCTATAATACCAACATGAAAGATGTGAATGATGCTCAACCTCCTAGCATCATCCACTTTAAAACGTCAAATGTTTTAAATTGATACGAAGTTTTATTGAGTAAATGTTTTTATGTAAAAAATATTGATACTATAATTTTTGATAACACTCCCCTCCCTTACTCCTTCTTTACTCTAAACTTCTTAACAAATCTTTCTAAACCACCGAAAGGATATGAATGATACATAAAACCCTACTTCTCTCTCTCATTGCTAGCAGTACGCTTTGGGCAACGACCATTACCTTTGAAAATGCACCCGCCAATCCCCAACATAAACTCCCCAATAGTAACAATGAAATTCTCTCTTATAATGGTATACTCAAAAACTCCATTGATGCAGTCGTAAATATCTCTACCAAAACCATCAACTACAAAGGGGATCTCAATCGTCAATTTTTCCAAGAGTTTTTTGGGAATCAGATGCCTCCTCAAAAGAGCCAAAACTCGCTGGGATCAGGGGTTATTATCTCCAAAGACGGCTACATTGTTACCAACAACCATGTGGTTGATGGTGCAGATGAGATTGGGGTAACCATCAACCATCGAGACAAAGAGTACCTTGCCAAAGTGATTGGAAGAGACAAAGGAAGTGATCTTGCGGTCATCAAAATAGAAGCCAAAGACCTTCATCCCATTACCATGAGCAATATCAATGATGTGGAACTAGGGGATGTGGTCTTTGCCATTGGAAATCCTTTTGGGGTGGGACAAACCGTAACCCAAGGTATTGTCTCCGCCCTCAACAAATATGGGGTGGGCATCAATCAATATGAAAACTTTATCCAAACCGATGCCTCGATCAATCCAGGTAACTCAGGAGGTGCCTTGATTGACTCACGGGGAGCCTTGATTGGGATTAATTCAGCCATTCTCTCACAAAGTGGAGGCAACAATGGAATAGGATTTAGTATTCCCATTGATATGGTCAAAAACATTGTCTCCAAGCTTATCTTGGATGGGGAGGTACAACGAGGATTTATGGGGGTTAATATCTCAAAGGTGACCAAAGAGCTAGAGGATCTCTATCATCATAAAAATGGTGCCATTATCACCAATGTTCAAGTAGACTCTCCTGCCTTCAAAGCCAAACTACAGCGAGGTGACCTAATCTATGCCATTGATGGCAAAGAGGTAGAGAACCCACATGAACTTCAAAAAATTGTTACCTCTTATCGCCCTTATGATGAGATTACCCTCTCTATTGAACGGGATAACCAAGAGATTACCAAAAAGCTCAAACTCTCTAGCCTCAATGGAGACAAACTCTCCATGAGCAGTATTGACAAAAATTTTGATGGTCTTTACCTCCAAGAACTCAACAGTGAGACACGCAAAGAGTTTCAGATTCCTGAGGAGATTAACGGTGTGATTATCGAAAGTGTCGATCGAGGCTCACAAGCAGCCCAAAATGGATTTATGGCGGGGGATATTATCATACAGATTGAGAATCAAAAGATTCAAACCATTGAAGATGCCTCCAACGCCTTCAAAAAATTCAAAGACCGCACCAAACGTATCTATATCAATAGGGGAGGCAATATATTGTTGGTGGTTATTCGCTAATAACCACCCTACTCCTCAAAAATAATAATATCGTAATTGCTCGTCGTTACCACCGCTTTGTGGGTGGGAACCGAGCCATTACGATTGACTTTGCTTAACTCTTCTCGTAGGGTCTCTATCTCTTCACTCATGGCATCCATCTGTTTTTTGAGTTTTAAGATAACATCCACTCCTGCTAGGTTAATTCCCATTTTACGAGTTAACTGTAAGACCAGTTTGATTTTGTCGATGTCCCGTTGGGAGTAGAGTCGCATCCGTCCTTGGGTACGCGAGGGTTCAATCAAACCCTCTTTTTCATATTGACGCAAGGTCTGGGGATGTATATCCAAAATAGAAGCCACCACCGAGATTAGATAGACAGGTTCATCATAACTATGCATGATTTTTCACATCTCCATCAGGCAATTTCTCTTCTAACATTTTTTTAAGATCCTCATCCAACTCTTCAAGTCGAGGAAGAATAATATTGGCGGTAAGATAGAGATCCCCTGTAAGAGCAGTCTTACGATCAACCACACCCGCACCTTTGATTCTAAACTTCTGTCCATTTTTGGTATTGGCAGGGACTTTGAGGGTAACGGTTTTATCCAGGGTTTCCACACTGACTTTACCCCCAAAAAGAGCTGCTTTGAGCGGTACATCCAAAGTCTTATAGAGATCCGTACCTTTACGTTCATACTCATTAGATTCAGCCACTTCGACTTTGATAAGCAAATCTCCTCGTTGACCACCTACGCTGTTTCCTTTGCCTCGAACTCGCAGGGTCTCACCACTCTTGATGCCTGCGGGGATCTTGATATCAAAGCTCTCATTGTTAATAGAGATATTGTGTTTTCCCCCTTTGACTGCAACATAAAAAGGAACCGTAATCGTGGTACGCTGATCGAGTTCAGTGGAGGTAGCTCCTCCCCCAAAGGGTGACCCTCCTCCACCAAAGGCTGAACCACCAAATCCACCGAATCCTCCTCCTGAGAAAGAAGAGGAAGAGGCACCGCCTCCCGCTGCACCACCAAAGATACTACGAAGTAGGTCATCGAGATCCACATTGCCCTGTTGTTGTGCAAAATCATGAAAGTTCTGTCCTCCAAAGATCTGATCACCATACATATCATACTCATCTTTTTTCTTAGGATCAGAGAGTACTTCGTAGGCAGCATTGATCTCTTTGAACTTATCAATTGCTGCTTCATCTTTGTTGACATCGGGATGATATTTCCGTGCCAACTTTCTATACGCTTTTTTTATCTCTTCTGCTGTTGCATTGTCACTAACACCAAGTGTTTCATATAAACTTTTTGCCATCACTATCCTTGTAAAACATGATTAATATTTAATTGACATAATTATATCAAAAAAATTTAGTCTATGTCAATCAAGGTTGGACTATTTTTGACGCATTAGTATCGTAACAACGATCACAGGAGGCAAAGCCAGTGCAAAAAGATAACTACCAATATCCAAGAGGTGATTGTTGTTTAAATAGAAAAAACCAAAAAGCAACAATCCATAGGCTCCCAAACGATAAAACGAGAGGGCAGCTTTGCTGTCTTTGGTCACTTGCCACACTGAACGTCGACTTTTTTTGAGTCGTGCTTTCTCTTCAAAGACAATCTCTTTAAAGGGTTTTTCCATCTCCTCTTTGATCTCATCTTCGTCATAGAGATCATAAGGATCTTCAATCTTATCTAGCGTATCGCGATTATCCTCGGCGACTACCATGCCCATATCCACACGATTTTGAACCATATTTCGGTACGAGATAATGGAAGCAAACATGATCAATGAGGAGCTAACAAATCCAATTTGGGTATTAAACAGCCACTCACGATGACCACTCAACAGACAAAAAACAACGATGCCTATATCGACAATCAACAACGCATTAAGTATTTTTTTCATTAATACTCTTCATCCTCATCGCTATCATCATACTTTCGGTGCCGATAGCGTGGATCATCTGCCAGTTCATCGAGTGATTTTTTCTGTTTCTCATAGGCTTTATAGACATTCAAAATGGCTGCCGCAATTCCCCAAAATACTCCCAACCATAATAACCATGGCTGATCAAAGAAATTTTTGAGAAAAATTCCAAATCCTACCCCCAGTAAAATAGCAACGACCATGGAGATCCCGAGGCTCAATCCATCCGCTGCACTGACTATTTTTTTAAATTTTGGCTCTTCTTGTGATGACATATTCACCCTTTATATTTTGATCTATTTAATTCTTTTTAACATTATATCCAATCAACAATCTAAGGTTACTTTATTGTGTTAAACTTTATTTTTTTATAATTTTAATTTATAATTTAATATATTAAGTTTAAGTTAAAATTTGCTATAGTGAGAGATCTTAAAATTGAAAAGGAATGTCAATATGAGTCATATCGAAAAAATAGATTTCATAAAGCGTCTTCGCCTAGCGATTCAATCTTATCAAGGTTTTACCTCCTCTGAAAAAAAGTATGGGATAAAAAATATCCAAGAGTGGATAGGTGAAAATGGAAGCCTTGATCTTTTTATCAAAAAGTTTTCTGATATTTCACTGGACATCGTTCCCTTTTTAAAAGAACAAAAACTTCTTAGGGCTTAAAAGCCCCCTTTTGAAGAGGATCAGATATCATCCCGATCCCAACGCGTAGGATCCAACAGCGTGTCATCATGAATATGTTTAAAAGAGGCTTTAATCATCTTAAAGAGATTGCTGTTCTCCTTCTCCAAACTTTCCAACCACACTTTCATATTTGCTCTGGCATGGGGCATCTTAACCTCTTTGAGCATGGCAGGACACGCTTCATCCCCAATGGGTTGTAGGTTATTATCCTCTGCAAAGGCTCGCAGTTGTTTCTCTCTGGCTTGAATCAGAGGACGAATAAGATGAAATCCCCGTCCTGTTTTATAAATCGGTGCCATGGCACGCAGACTCCCATTGTAGAACATGTTCATAAAAAAGCTCTCCACCGTATCATCAAAATGGTGTCCAAGGGCAACTTTGTTAAATCCATGATCCTCTGCATAAGTATATAAGGCTCCCCGTCGCATCCGAGAGAAGTAGGAGCAAAACGAAGAGTTCTCCCGAATGGTATCATTGGAGATGGCATAGATATTGGTCTCATAAACCGTATGTTTGATCTCATGCTCTTGGCAGTGTGCGATGAGATAATCATACCGCTCATCAGGCATGCCGTAGTTGATCGTACAGGCTTCAAACTCAAATTTAAAGGGAGCGTGTCGCTGAATGTGTTTGAGAATATGAATCAATGCCAGTGAGTCTTTGCCCCCACTGAGTCCAACCAAGACACGATCCCCCTCGCCAATCAATCGAAACTCAGCATTGGTTTTTCCTGCCACACGAAGCAGTTTTTTGCTAATGGTTATCCTACTCAATATTTTTTACCATGTCCAAAATAAAATTGGCTGAGATAATTGCTGATCCAACCATAAACTCATCAAAATCCATCCCTGCATCATCATTGGCAGTATCGGAGATGGCACGCAAGATAAAAAAAGGAACATTCAACGCATCACACACCACCGCCACACTTGCTCCCTCCATCTCCAAGGCATCCGCTTCAAAAGTCGAGGAGATAAAAGCTTTACGATCACTGCATGCCACAAACTGATCTCCTGTGGCGATGGTTCCCTCAATCACCTTGAGATTATTGTTACCTGCTACCTCTTTGGCAATCTCTCGCAGTTTGGTATCGGTTTGGATACAGACTGCCCCCTCTGGCACATACCCATGAGGGTGACCAAACACCGTAATGTCCAAATCATGTTGACAGAGTTGCTTGGCAATAATAAGATCCCCAATCTTAAGTTCAGGATTGATCGCCCCTGCTACCCCAGAGAAGAGCAACGTATCACAACCAAACTTTTCAATCAATGTAGCTGCCGTCAAGGTTGAAAAAACCTTTCCTATCTTTGAGTAGGCAATGACCAACTCTTTGCCCTGATAGGTTGCTTCATAATAACGGTTATTGGCATACTCAACTTTGTTGACATTCTCTACTTTTTTTAAGAGAGGTTCAATCTCCTCAGGCATCGCTCCCATGATGGCTATTTTGCTCATATTCTGTTCCTATATGTGATGAATTTAAAAAAGAGATGGTATCAAAACTCTTATAAGAGAGAGTTTGAAAAAACAGGCGATCTTAATCTCGTTACACTCCACATTTGAATCTTTAATCTTCTTTCACTTTAAGGAGTGTATCGTTAAATTTACTGTATATTGCGAAAACCAAATACTATTCATGGGGGGATACATGGATTTAGATATGTTTGCCAATGTGGCAGATGTCGTCTCTATACCTATTAGTATAGTGGGTGTGGTTTTGGTCTTACATCAACTCTATCTAACACGCCTAGAGAGTGAACGAGAGCATCTTCGTACCAAAAACGAAATGACGCTGAATGCTTACTCTACCGTGCGTAAAGACCTACGGGTTATTACCACACGGGTACGCAAAGAGCTAGAGATTAATGATATGTTTGACCATGTCACCGAAGCACAGATTGATAGGATCATGAGTGACAAAAACTTGAGACATGATGTCTCTGAAATGTTAAGCCTACTCAACAAATTTGCAGTGGGCGTAAAACATGATATTTTCAACATTGACATACTCAATGAGTTATCGGGGAAATATTTTATTAAAACCCATAAACAGTTTAAACCCTATATTAATAGGGTACGACAAAACTCTAAGAGTCTCTACTCTGAGTATGATCACTTGGTCGAGAAGTTAAAAAGAATGGAAGATCAACATCTTGATCTCGTCGCTGCCTCTAAAATTGAAGAGGTCGATCTACACAGTACGATCAAGCAACTCTTTTTATCCAGTTCACCCAAGATGGTGGAACTCTTGACCATGATGGGTATTTTTATTATGCTTATTGCCATTATTGGGGTCTATCTGCATAATATTCATGCCCTGCCCACCGTTATGGTTAAGATTATTATAGGAAGTTTTGTCTCCATTGTGGTATTGATAGTAATTCAGCTTTTTTATGCGATTAGAAGTTATTTTAGATAGTTTGAATATGTAGGGGGAGATTGGCTCTCCATCCTACAACAAGGATACCCCGAGACTAAAGTGCCTTGATCGCCTCAATGGTCGCTTCCAAGGATGCCATATCACTGACATTGAAGTGCGGTTTCTTGGTCGCTTTTTTGTTGAGTCCTTTGAGGACATTGCCGTGACCAAACTCGATATAGCAATCCACCTCATCATCAATATTGGCAATGGAGTGTTTGTATTTGACAGGCAACACCAGTTGTTGAGGCAGTAGCTCCAGTGCCTCTGCTTTGGTGCTGTAGGGTTGGGCAGTGACATTGGAGATCACGGGAGCGATGAAGCTATCTTGGATCATCGCTTCGAGTTTTGGCACCAAGGGGGCAACTGCGGACTCAAGCAACGGACAGTGAGAGGCAACGGACATGTTAAGCAACATGGCACGTTTGGCTTTGGCATCTTTGAGTACAGGCACCAACGCTTCGAGATCTTTTTTGATCCCTGCAATGACGATTTGACCATCTGCATTGTAGTTGACTGCCCAAACCTGCATGCCCGCCTCTCGCTGCTCAGCACAAATCTGCTCAACTACCTCATCAGAGAGTCCCAAGGAGACCAACATCCCTACCTCTTGATTGGCACACGCCTCAGCCATCAATTTACCACGAAGATTGACCAACTCCACCGCATCCATTGCATCCAATGCCCCACTGGCAACCAGAGCAGAGAACTCTCCTAACGAATGCCCCATGGTGAGCGTGGGTTTGATCTCCATCGCATCACTAAAGAGCTTATGGGCAATGGTCGCCACCAACAAAATGGCGGGTTGGGTAAACTCGGTCTGTCCCAACTGCTCATTCTCAGTAAAGAGAAGTGTCTCAAAATCAATCCCTGTACGCGTAGATGCCTCAGCAATCATCTGCTTGGCAACCTCTGAATTTTCAAAAAAATCTTTTCCCATACCAACGGCTTGGGAACCTTGACCTGCGAATAAAAATGCACACTTAACGGACATAACCAACCTTTAATTTAAAATTTTGACATTTTACCGAAACGTCCTTTATGCCATAATGAATAGGGCATATTTGGCATCGGTCGCATTAAACCCAAAGCCCACCACCTCTTGGGGGGCATGATTCTCACTGACAGCAATCTTCACCTCATACATCATCTGCTCCACATCCAAAATCAACAGATGCTTAATCAACTCTCCCACGCTCAGGGGTTGAGCCGACGGCTCTACGGTAAGAATCAGCTCTTTGGCAATCCGATCCAAGGTAAAATCACCAATAGGTGCCTCTCCTGCATAGATAAGTTTTTCTTTATCCTCCAAATCCTCTTTGAGCAACATCGCAGTAAGGCGATACTCCTCATCATTTTGAATGCTCTGGCGTATATCTTCGATTAAATCTATAATGACTTTCACATTTTTCCTTTATTTTTCGGTGATATTGTATTATAATAAAAAATAGACATTACTTATAAGGAAAACAAAATGCAAAAACTTACCCTACTTCTCCTCGCTTCATGCACACTGCTCATGGCTGAACCTAGCATTGTCAAAGATGAGCATCAAAAAATACTTTGGGAAGATAC
>Ga0256828_1002868_pt1 | contig 10048 bp, 7 predicted proteins | sample CV88metaG_FD_185993 | JGI IMG/M metagenome (GOLD analysis project Ga0256828, IMG submission 185993) | Hydrothermal vent microbial communities from East Pacific Rise, Pacific Ocean - CV88 | ecosystem: Environmental > Aquatic > Marine > Hydrothermal vents | place: Pacific Ocean: East Pacific Rise... | reverse complement strand
CCATGCCCTCCATCACACCAACCAGCAGCATAGTCATCGGCCCGTTCGGCGCGCTGATGATCCCTATTGTCGCACCGGCACCTCCAACGACAAACTGCAGGATGATCGCACCCAGAAGCCCTGCCAGCGCACCCGAAGATGCATCCATCCCCATGGCGCTGAAAAGTACTACACCAAGACCAATGGCTTGCGGCAGGGCCACTGCCGCGCCTGCGATCCCGCCAAGAAGATCGCCTATCGTCATTTGATTCCGTTTCATCTTTCTCCTTCTGCACACATGAATCTGCGCTGGTATAACATGGCTCCGAAAATTCTCAAACCTTTTTTGCCATTGTAACATACAACACGCTATAATCTCTCTCAACACATTACTTGCTCCTCCTCAATTTGGGGTATATGTTGTGTTAAACCATTCGGAGCCATTATGAAACAGCAAGATTCAAGACAGATCATTTCTACACTGGAGAGAGCCGGAGCCGGTATTTCCGCATCCAAACGCCTTATGGCAAAACATCTGATGTTCCCGCTGCTCAACCATTTGGTTTCATGGGACAACGCGTGGAAGATCTATGAAAAAGAGGGAAGAAAGGTACTTTCACTTGCAGCCGCTTTGGATAAAGAGTCACTCTTCAAACGGGTACTTGTTTCCCGTCTTTTCGGACTGGAAGACAATTCACGCTACTATTCCGTTGCGATGGTCATCGAACACCTGCTCATCGTGGGAAAGGCGTTGACCGAACGCATACCGCCGCTTTCACAGGGAGAAGTACTGAAGGAAGATGTCAAAATAGAAGATGTCAAACCCTATACCCAGATCGATGAAACCGTGATTGAAGCGTTTAAAATATTTTTAGATACATACAGAGAAGAGATGGAAAGCCGCATAGGGGATATAGAGATAGACAACACTTCCCCGCACCCCTGGTTTGGGGAGTTCAATCCGAAAGAGTGGTCGATCCTCGGGATGGTACACCAGATCGTCCATCGAAGACAGGTCGAAGCGATTATTGAGAGGCTTAGACGCTAAAAGGATTATTCTGTTTATGGAGAGATGGAAGTTTTTACTTCTCCTCTTCCAAACTCTCTGTAACTGCCTCTTCTGCAACGGCTTGTTTCACTTTATGATGTTGCTCTTTTTTAAAAAGTTTCAGAAAATTGGCAAGCGTATCATGCATACTGCCTCTGTCTACGATCATATCGATGAGTCCATGTTCAAGCAGGAACTCCGAACGCTGGAAACCTTCGGGAAGATCTACACCTACCGTCTGCTTGATAACCCTTTGTCCTGCAAACCCGATCAATGCACCCGGTTCTGCCATAATGATATCGCCAAGCATCGCAAACGATGCAGATACACCACCCATGGTGGGATCAGTCAATATGGAGATAAACGGCAGTCCTTTTTGATGCAGTCTGTTCAGGGCAGCGGAAGTTTTACTCATTTGCAACAGTGAATAGGTACTCTCCTGCATTCTCGCGCCACCCGATGCAGAGACGATGATGACCCCGCACTCTTTCTCCATGGCACGATTGACCGCACGTACGATCTTCTCACCTTCTACAGAACCCAGGCTTCCACCCATGAAAGCGAAATCAAATACAACCAGTTCTACAGGTATGCCGCCAACCGTACAGGAACCACTCATCACCGATGATGTCTTGCCTGTCTTGGCCTTTGCCTCTTCCAGACGTTTCTTGTACGACTTTTTATCAGAAAATTTCAACGGATCGACAGGAGCCAATGTTGTATCGTGTTCTACGAACGACCCTTCATCGACGATCGACGCAATACGCTTTTCGGCATTGATACGGAAATGGTGGTTACATTTCGGACAGACATTCTGCTTCGCTTCCACCTCTTTGTAGTACATCAGAGAGGTACATTTAGGACATTTTATCCACTGGTTAGGCTGCTCCTGGGTTGTTTCTTTTAACATACTGTTAAAAAGACTTCCAAACATATTAACTCCTAGTGTGTAACTTATGGTTTTTGATTAACGCTTCTATTTTATCCGCGGTACTTTTATCTTGTGATACTATAACATAATCCGCCTCAACAATCACTTCAAGCCCTTCACAAAGTGCCAGACCCGCTGCAAAATCATAAATACGGAATGCTCCGACAAAAAGTACGAACCTGACTGAACGGGCATAGGCCAGCGAGAGTGCCACAGCGCCCGGACTGCGAAATTTCATGCCCTCCTGATGCAGTGCCTCTACCAAAAAAGCATTCTCATGTGCCTTTTCAAACAGGCCTATTTCTGCATTTGGAACCGTATTGGGAGAATTGAAGGCGTTCGAGAATAGCTTGCCCTGTAACACTTCGGAACTTTCCGTTTTAATAAAAACATCACCGTTGGCAAGATTACAGACAACTGCTGTATCGAGCATACCTTCGGCATTGACTTTGGCTATGGAAGTACCATAATAAGGGAAAAGGGAAAGTGCATTGGAGGAGCCGTCTATAGGATCGATAATAATTTTGCTGTCACCATCGCCTATCATACCACTCTCTTCAGACTCTATCTGCCCAAAAGGTAAAAGGTATTTTACAAAAACCGTTTCGGCAAAAAGGTCGAGTTTGGAACTGACATCTCCGCCTGCCCCAACCTCTGTTTTTTCAAACCATGCATCATCAAAGCTGTTTTCCATAGCCTGATATATCTCTTCATTGGCCTTGATGCAGGCATTGATGAAGTCGGCCATCTTTACCTAGCCAGCATTTTAACCATAGCTTTTGCCGCTTCACGGCCGTCACGTACAGCAGTGACGACAAGGTCTGCACCACGGTAACAGTCGCCACCGGCAAAAATTCCCGCCTGTGTCGTCTGATAATTCTCATCTACCAGTACACCGCCCCACTTGTCCGTCTCTATACCGTTACTTGCAAAGAACGGGTAGTTTACATTGTCAAAACCAAGCGCAAAAATCACGACATCCGCATCTACTCTGTATTCGCTTCCCGGGATCTCCTCGACACGCTGCCTTCCGGAACTGTCGGGCTCACCAAGCTTGGTTTTCACCATCTCTACCGCTATTACTTCGCCTTTGTCATTCGTAACAAGCGATTTTGGAGAGACATAGAATTCAAATTCAACTCCCTCCTCTTTGGCATTGATATACTCTTTTCTGCTTCCGGGCATATTGTGGGCATCACGTCTGTAGAGACATTTGACCGATTTCGCTTTTTCCCGCAGTGAGGTACGGACACAGTCCATTGCCGTATCACCGCCTCCGATGACCACGACATTTTTCTCTTTGACTTCAATCTTCTGCTCTCTGGGTTCGTCAAAGATCTTCTTCTGAATATCTACAAGGAACTCCATCGCCAGATATACATTCGGCGCATCTTCTCCGGTAAGGCCGGATTTTCTTCCTTTGATAGCACCCACACCGATGAATACCGCATCAAAATTTTCCGTAAGCTCTTCAAACGTTTTATCTTTCCCGATCTCTACATTCTGATGGAATACTGCTCCGGCTTCTTTAAGAAGTTTTACCCTTCTTGCCACCACATGCTTGTCAAGTTTGAAACCGGGGATCCCGTATGTCAACAGTCCACCCGCTCTTGCCTGTTTATCGAAAATTTCGACATCGATCCCCTCTCTAAGCAGGAAAGTCGCAGCAGAGAGCCCTGCTGGGCCCGCACCGATGATCGCAACTTTTTTACCTGTCTTGTCCTGGGCAAATTTCGGTTTGAAACCTTTTTTAAAACCCTCTTCATTGACAAATGTCTCCACAGAACCGATCGTGATCGCACCATGCCCGTCATTAAGCGTACAGGAGCCTTCGCAAAGTCTGTCATGGGGACAGATACGCCCCATGACTTCAGGGAAAGGGGAAGTTTCGTTTGAGAGCATAAATGCAAACTCAAGGTCGTTGTTCGCTGTCGCTTTGAGCCACTGGGGAATAAGATTGTGTAGGGGGCAGCCGTTATGGCAGTACGGGTCTCCACACTGGATACATCTGTCCGATTGTTCACTTCCTTTTGCAGGTTTAAAGACTTCATAGATTTCATCGAAATCTTTTGTTCTCTCGACCACATCTCTCTTTTTGGCTTCAATACGCTCTAAATCAAAAAATCTTAACATCTTATTCTCCCTCCTCTATTTTCAAAGGACCCTTCATATCTTTCGGCCGTACCATCCAGAAGTTTCTTATCTCTACCCTGAAGTTGTCCAGAATGCGTTTCGCTACAGCACTTTTTGTCTCTTTGTAGTAATCTTTCAAGAGTTTTTTGAGGTAGTATCTCTCAATATCGGTATCTTCCGTATCGATCCTTACCGGCTCTACCAGCTCTCTGTTGATATTTTCCACGAATGTATGCTCTTCATCGTACACAAAAGCAACGCCGCCTGTCATACCCGCACCGAAGTTCACACCGGTCTTACCAAGAATCACCACGGCACCGCCCGTCATATATTCACAAGGATGGTCTCCCGTACCTTCAACGATGGCGATGGCTCCGGAGTTACGTACACCGAAACGCTCTCCTACCTGGCCGTTCACATAAAGTTTACCGCCGGTTGCACCGTATAGGCAGGTGTTACCGCCAAGGGAGAACTCGGAACCGTTCTTGTCGGCAGTGATGATGATGCGTCCGCCGCTCATCCCTTTACCGATGTAGTCGTTTCCGGCACCGTTCACCTGGATACTTACGCCAGGGCTGAGGAATGCACCCAGAGATTGTCCTGTCGTACCTTCAAGTTTCAGGCAGATCGTCCCGTCAGGAAGCCCTTTGTCTCCGTAGTATTTTGCGATCTCACCGGAGATTCTCGTACCGAAACTTCTGTTCAGGTTAGAGATCTTCTTCTCAAGCACGATAGAATCGTTAGGGTTCTTGATCGCAGGCATCAACTCTTCAAGGATCTCTTTTTCATACTCGTTCTGGTCATACGGCTCGTTGAACGGCACCTGGCGTGTATTGACACCGTCAAGTTTATAGAGAAGGTTCTCGAAGGAGAACTTTTTCGCGAACTCATCGTCAATTACTTCAAGCAGGTCATTCTTACCGATGATCTCTTCAAGAGAAGTGTACCCCAAAGAGGCAAGGATCTCACGGACATCTTCCGCAAGCAGGGTAAAGTAGTTGATCACTCTCTCTACCGTACCTTCATAATACTCTCTGAGCTTCTCTTCCTGTGTCGCGATCCCCACCGAACATCGGTTCAGGTGACAGATACGCAGGATCTTACATCCGACCACGGTCAGGGCACCGGTACCAAAAGCATAGGACTCCGCACCAAAGATCGCCGCTTTTACCACGTCAAGCCCGGTTTTAAGACCACCGTCCGTTTCAAGTTCCACCTGTCCTCTGAGGTTGTTCGCTTTAAGTGAATTGTGTGCCTCGATGAGCCCAAGCTCCCACGGGTTACCCGCAAATTTGATCGAACCGATAGGCGCCGCCCCCGTACCGCCGTCCGCACCGGAGATGATGATCTTGTCCGCATAGGCTTTGGCAACACCCGCTGCGATCGTACCTACGCCTGCGGTCGATACAAGTTTGACCGCAATTCTTGCTTCAGGATTGATCTGCTTCAAGTCAAAGATCAGCTGTGCCAGATCTTCAATGGAGTAGATATCGTGATGTGGCGGAGGTGAAATAAGTGTCACACCCGGTGTAGTATGTCTCAGTCTCGCGATCAGAGGGGAAACTTTGTGCCCGGGAAGCTGTCCTCCCTCTCCGGGTTTCGCTCCCTGTGCCACTTTAATCTGAAGCTCTTGCGCTGAACGCAGATACTCAGGCGTCACACCAAAACGTCCCGATGCAACCTGTTTGATCTTGGAGTTCTTGATCGTGCCGTAACGTACTTCATCTTCACCACCTTCACCGGAGTTGGATTTACCGCCAATGGTGTTCATCGCTTCGGCAAGGCATTCATGCGCTTCGGGAGAGATGGAACCAAGACTCATCGCCGCAGTAGAGAAACGTTTGAATATCTCCGAAAGCGGTTCCACTTCATCGACAGAGATAGGCGCTCTGTCCGACTTGAGCTCGAAAAAGTCACGGATGAATTTCTTGTCCCGGTTGTCAACAAGCTCTTTCAGGTGTGCAAAATCCTCTTTTTTGCCGGAAATAGAGAGTTTATGGATCGCATGCACCGTTGCAGGAGAGAAGTCATGGAACTCCTGTCCGCTCAGGTATTTGTAGAATCCACCGATATTCAGTGGGAAGATACGGTGTTTCGTCTCTTTCGCATAGGCATCGTCATGTGCCTTGGTGATACGCGCTTCAATATCTTCGTACCCCAAGCCCGGAAGAAGGCCATGTGCACCGTTGAAACACTCCGTAACGATCTCTTCACTCAGTCCGAGGACATCGAAAAGTTTGGAGTTTCTGTAACTTGAAACCGTTGCAATACCCATTTTCGACATGATCTTCAACAATCCGGCATTGATGGATTTGCGTACTTTTTTCAGTACCGGTGCAAGATTGACATTCTCGTCTTTTCTGTGTTCCATAATGGCAACTGTCTGGTAAAGCATATGCGGGTAGATCGCCGCAACCCCGAAGCCCAGCATACATGCCGCCATATGGGAGTCGTAAACTTCGCCTGTCGCTGCGATGATGCTCACCAGGTGGCGCTCGCCTTTTTCAAGCAGCGCCTGGTTCAAACGTCCTACGACCATCAGCATCGGCATCACTTTTACAGTTTCGCTCAAATCCCTGTCATCTAGAATGACCGTTCTGACACCATCTTCTTTTACATCGGTAATAATACGCTCTACCAGTGAGGAAAGTGTTCCTTTGAGGTCCGACTCGAATGTCGTTGCATAGGTTCTTGCTTTGTAGCTTGCGTCATATTTCGGGTCTTTCTCATTACCGAAGGCCTTCAGCAGCTCCAGTTTCTCTAAAGACAAAATAGGCGAGACTGTTTTAAGCCTTTTTGCATGTTCCGCATCGTCTGTCAGAATATTCCTGATTTCACCGAAGCCGGTATTGAGACTCATGACCACCTTTTCACGGATAGGGTCTATCGGCGGATTGGTCACCTGTGCGAACTTCTGTTTGAAGAAGTCGGAGAAATTTCTCTGTTTTGTCGAGAATGCAGCCAGCGGTGTATCGTCACCCATGGAAGCGGTCGCCTCTTTCCCCTCTTTGACCATCGGTTCAAAGACCTGCTCCATGACTTCAAGCGTAATATTGAAGAAACGCTGTTTGGCTTCCATTTCTGTTTTTTCAGGGATATCGATATTGGAGAACGGATCTTCCATATGCTCCTGAAGGTAGATCATATTGTCATTGAGCCATTGATCATAAGGGTCCATGTTCTTCAGGTAGCAGTTGATATCTTCATTTTTCAGGACTTTGCCGTATTTGAGGTCTACCCCCATCATTTCTCCGGACTGGAGTCTTCCTCTCTCGAGGATCTCATCTTCGGGGGTCTGAAGTACACCGTACTCGGAAGAGATCAGCAGTCTGTTGTCTTTGGTAATAATGTATTTGGAAGGTCTAAGACCATTTCTGTCAAGCACACAGCCGATATAGCGTCCGTCCGTCATACTGACGGCTGCCGGGCCGTCCCACGGCTCGAAGCAGGTACTCGCATATTCGTAGAAAGCTCTAAGCTTTGCATCCATATGCGGTGCGTTCTGCCAAGGCGCAGGCAGAATGGACCTTGCCGCTTTAAAGAAGTCCATACCGTTGATACGCAAAAATTCAAAGAAATTGTCCAGACTAGCGGAGTCGGACATTTGAGACTGGATGATAGGAATGAGTCTCTTCATCTCCTCATCGGAGAAGACTTCACTCTTCAGCGCTTCGGATTTGGCTGCTACATTGAAACGGTTGGCTGTAACAGAGTTGATCTCACCATTGTGTGCAATGGCTCTGAAAGGCTGTGCGAGTCTCCATTCCGGAAGGGTGTTGGTAGAGAATCTCTGGTGGAAAAGGCAGAAAGAGATCTCGAAATCCTCATTTGCCAGATCCTGGTAGAACTCTTTGATATGCGTAGGCATCACAAGCCCTTTGTAGGAGACAACGGATGTAGAGAATGACGGAATGTAGAAATCCCTGTCATCGGAGATCTTTGCCTCTATCTCTTTGCGTGAAAGATATACCAGCGCATCGAATCTTCTGGCACCCATAATGGAATGTGGCGCTACAAATATCTGCGTGATCGTCGGAAGCGTCTCCAATGCCTGTTCACCGAGTGCATCGGTATTGACCGGTACTTCACGTCTGTAGATCACTTTAAGGTCGTTGTTCTCACATACTTCCTTGATCGTCTCAAAGTCTTTCTCGTTTTTTGAAAAAACCATCGCCACCGCATAGGCATCAGGGAGGGTGATCCCCTCTTTTTTCGCTACTTTGGCAAAGAATTTCTTAGGGATGGAAAGAAGCAATCCGGAACCGTCTCCCGTCTTTCCGTCCGCTGCTACAGCCCCTCTGTGCATCATACGCGACAGGGACGTAACGGCATCTTCCAAATTTTTGTGAGAAGGAGTATTGTCGATGGAAGCGAGCAAACCAAACCCACAATTATCCTTGAACGAGGTAAATAAATCTCTCATAAGCCAACCTTTATTTTAATTTCGCTAGGGTAACGCAAAATACCCTATAAATGGGGGCTATTATACTCAAAAGGTGGTTAAGGTTTAATGAAGGGATTTATATTGGGGGTGAGGAAGGCGAAGAACGAAGACAGTATCGCCCTGGTACTCAGCCCCGAAAGTATCCGCTCTTACTACCGTTTTTTTGGGGCAAGGCACTCCATTTTACAGATGGGAAATCTCATTGACTTTGAAGTCGAAGGGGAAGACGGGCGTTTTATGCCCAGACTGCGTTCACTGTCTCACATCGGTTTTCCCTGGCTTTTTGACAAGAACAGACTGCTTATCTGGCATAATTTCCTGAAAAAGTTCGAACCGCATCTGAAAGATGCCGAAGAGATAGATACTTTCTACTTTAACCTGCTGCTGGATGCAGCCAGAAAATGGCACAGACAGAACCCAAAACGTATTGTCTGCGAAAGTTACATCGAACTGCTTGAGTATGAGGGAAGGCTCTATCCCGAAGAGAACTGTTTTATCTGTGAACAGCGCATCGAAGAGGAGATTGCCCTGATGCAGGCATTTAAACCGGCACACCCGGGCTGCATTTACAGCCCTGCACTGCCAACTAAAAAGATACTGGATTTTTTCACTTCCAAAAAAACGGTTTTTCTGGAAGACTATGAAGTGGACCATCTTTATGAGATCGTCCTGAAAGGATTATAGGTAAAGAGGCGTTATGCTTTCTTCACAAATTCCTGTTTAAGTTTAATCGCTCCGACACCAGGTACTTTACAGTCAATATTATGTCCGTCACTGCCTTCCACAAGACGAATACCTTTAATCTTGGTCCCTACTTTGATACCACCGCTGCTGCCTTTGACCTTCAGATCTTTGATGACGGTAACGGTATCGCCCTCCTCAAGAATATTTCCATTGGCATCTCTGACAACCAGACCTGTTTCCTCTTCCTGTACGGCATCTTTGCTCCACTCATAGGCACACTCGGGACAGATATAGAGATTACCATCCTCATAGGTATATTCACTGCCGCACTTTGGACAATTAGGTATATTTTCCATTATTTTCCTTTTTTTAGCGTATTTTACTCTTTAATCGATTAAAAGCTATAATCCTATTAAAAACAGAATGGATGGCTATGGTAATTTTAGGCATAGGGAACGTACTGCAGAAAGATGACGGTTTGGGTGTCTATGCCGCCACCTACCTGAAAAAAAACTACACCTTTTCTCCTGAAGTAGAGATCATCAACGGCGGTGTCGAGGGGATCAACCTCTTCACTGTTTTTGAACAGAACAGAGATATTCTCATCCTCGACGCCATAGAACTGAACGATGAACCCGGAGCCATCTACCTCATCCCCTCCCACGAACTTTCCGGCCGCGGCCTCAACAGCGGCGGCGCACACGAAATAGGCGTACTCCAGATACTCGATATGCTTGAACTCCAGGGGAAGCCCCTGCCCGACACAACCATCCTCGGCATCGTACCGCAGCATGTCACCTTCGAGATGGCATTGAGCGACACATTGACC
>Ga0256828_1002867_pt1 | contig 10052 bp, 16 predicted proteins | sample CV88metaG_FD_185993 | JGI IMG/M metagenome (GOLD analysis project Ga0256828, IMG submission 185993) | Hydrothermal vent microbial communities from East Pacific Rise, Pacific Ocean - CV88 | ecosystem: Environmental > Aquatic > Marine > Hydrothermal vents | place: Pacific Ocean: East Pacific Rise... | reverse complement strand
AAAAAGATTGTAAAATCTAAAGCTTTTAAAGATTTAGCTATTAATAATCTTAGAGAAAATATAGAAGCAGATAGTTATAATGATAATATTCCTGGAGCTATTAAAAATTGGGTAATTTCAATTCTTGAAAAAGAAGGAATTGAATCCCTTGTAACATATGATGGATATAAACTTTTCCAATATATAGAAATAGAAGAATCTACAGATTCTTGGGTTTCTCATCAGGGAGCTTCAATGACTTCTAAAAAAGCTAAAGTTAAATTTACATCTAATGTAAAAACATATGAGGAAGAATTTGATTTAGGAACTTCCGGATACTGGAATAATTAAGAGTTCTCTTAAGAGTTCTCTAAGACTTCTTTAGTTATAATTATATTATAACAAAGGAGCAATATCATGAATTACGAAGAATTAAAATTAAAACATCCAGAATTGGTTAAAGATGTTTTAAGTGAATATAGAAATGTAAATGTTGATTGTGAATGGTATGAGTTTATCATAGAAAATTTTACTACAGAAGCTGAAAAAATTGGTTTTGACATTGATCCAGATAATGTTTCGTTCTCAGGATTTTGGAATCAGGGTGATGGAGCATCGTTTACAGGAACAGTAGATATGTTAGATTTTTTAAAATCTAAAAAATTGTTATCTAAGTATTCTAAAGCAGTAAATGCAATGAGAAATAATAAAGTTGATGAATTAGTTAGCATTGCAAGAACATCAAACCTCTATTTTCATTCTAACACTTGTACTACAGATGATATACAAGTATATGATTATATTACTCCTGCGACAGAAGACGAGCTAGAAGAAATTCATAGCTTAATAGAAGACAAAAGAGTTGAATTATGTGATTCTTTATTCAAAAAGTTGGAAGAATTGTATGAATATCTTACAAGCGATAAAGCTGTAGAAGAATTTTTAATAACAAGCGATATTGACTTGGAGGTTTAAATGGAACTTTTATATTGGATTAGAAATTTCTTTTTATCTTTAGGTGAAAAATATATTGTTCCTCTTGATGTCCTTAAACTTAAAGTTAAGAAAACTAAAAGAGGCTTAGTTTATTACGATTATATCGTTGATGGGAATGAACTTGTTGTAGTATTACCTGAATGGAAAAAATCTGTCTTTCCATATATAGAAAGAAGAAATTTAATTATTGATTTAGTTCTTAGTGAAATGAAAGAAGATAATGAATTCTTCATAAGTGATATAATTATTAAAAGCTAAAATTAAGATTATTTTAGCTATAATAAATTTAAAGGATGGAAAATGAAAATAGAAATTAACAGAGTGAGTCTTGCTGACTCATACAAATACAGTCATGCATCACAATATCCTAAAAATATGGTATCGATGTTTGATTATATGGAATCAAGAGGTGGAGTATTTCCTGCAACAGTTTTTGTAGGTCTTCAAGGACTTCTAAAAACATATTTTGCAAAACCTATTGAAATGTGGGAAGTAGATGAAGCATACGAAATGGCTAAAATGCATGGTGTTCCGTTTGATTATGAGGGATGGAGATATATTGCTGTTGAACTTGAAGGAAAGCTCCCTATTGAAATTAGAGCAGTAAAAGAGGGTTCTGTTATTCCAGTAAGAAATGTTCTAATGACTATTGAATCAACTGACCCAAAAGTTCCTTGGATTGCAGGCTGGATGGAAACAATTCTAATGCGTCTTTGGTATCCAATCAATGTAGCAACTAAAAGTTATTTTGTAAAACAGATGCTAATGGATTTCGGTTCTCCTGAATGGGCTCAATTTGCATACCACAATTTTGGGTCACGCGGAAGTTCAACAACTGAGGCTTCTATGATAGGAGGGTTTGCTCATCTAACTCAATTTATGGGAACTGACAACTTTGATAGTCTTTTCTACTGTAAAAGAAACTATGGAGCAGATATTGCTGGCTTCTCTGTATTCGCAACAGAGCACAGTACAACAACAGCAAATGCTGAAGGAAGCAAAAAGAAAGAAATCGCATTCATTGAGAGAATGCTTATTGAAAATCCTGATGCTCCTATTATGAGTTTTGTGGCTGATAGTTATGATATTTATAATTTTACTGAAAAGGTAACTGCTCCAAATTCTTGGATCAGAGAAACTATTGAAAGTCGTCCAAACCAAAAATTTGTGATTAGACCAGATAGCGGAGAACCTCTTGAAGTTATAAGTAAAATGCTTGAGATTATGGAACAAAATGATGTATTTGATAGTGAGATTGATGGCTTTAAAGTTTCATCAAACTATGGAATTCTTTGGGGAGATGGTATTACTCCAAATACTATTGAAGATATTCTAACTATGGTTATGAGAAAAGGTTATGCTGCAGAAAACTTTGTTTTTGGCTCAGGCGGAGACCTTATGCAAAATCATACAAGAGATACTCAAAAATTTGCTATTAAGTGTAGTTCAATCGCTATTGAATCTGATGATGAACTAATTGAAGTGGATGTTTTCAAAGACCCAATTACTGATCCAGGAAAGAAAAGTAAAAAAGGAAGAATAACAACATATAGAAATGCTGATGGAGAATATTTTGTTGATAAAGTAGATGCAGAACTTGATCCGACTGTTGAAGATGTTCTTGAAGTAGTATATAAAGATGGAGAACTTGTAAGAGAAACAACTCTTGAAGAAATTAGAGATATTTCAAATGAGAGTTATTGAAGTTATACACGAAAAAAGAGTTTCTACATTTTATTTGTTATGCGCAGAAACAAAGAGAAACATTAACATAAATGCCAATGGAGCTAAAAAAGTTGCAAGAGTTTGTGAGACTCCAATAGAAAAATATTCTCAGGAAGAATATGAAAGAGAATTAAAAAGATTTAAAGGATAGAATATGTGGATTGATGTAGAAAGAATTAAAACTCTTAGCCATAATGATAGAGATATTCCCCTTGAAAATAAAATTATCAAACTTCAAGAAGAAACAGGAGAATTAGCACAAGCGTTTCTAAAGTATAATGGTTCAAGAAATGTTTCTAAATCAGCTTCTGGAAGTGTATTAGATGCTACAGATGTTCTTGAAGAAGTTTGTGATGTTATCAATGTAGCTGTTGATATCGCTAACAATTTAAATGTTTCTGAAACTGATAAAAGAAGAATGTTTAATTCTAAGCTTGATAAGTGGGAAGCAAAACAAAAGGAAAATAGAACTATTGAATTGAGCGAAAGTGACTTGAGAGACATTATAAGTCTAGCAATGATGCATAAGTCTCTTCACGGACAAGATTATTCAATAGATGAAGTTATAAACAAATTTTTGAATAAAGAGAAGTCTTAAGACTTCTCTAAGAATCTTTTAGTTATAATTATATTATAAAGACTAAAGGAAATAACATGAAAAATATATCAAGAAATAGAATTCTCAAGGGCGAATTGTCTAATGAAGAAATCGACTTTATAGTTGATTTGATAGAAACTGCTAACGAAAACGAGAAAGTTCTCAATACTGATTCTAAATTCATAGTGGTTGAGAATAATGGTATTGTTCCAATTACTGAGGAAGAAGCGCCTTATAGATATGTTCTGTTTGAATTGATTGATGGCGATTATATTGCTGTTGATGCATCCGATACCATTTGTTGGAAATTGTACTAAAATGTCATCCAACGATATTGGAAGTTTAGAATTTGAGAATCAAATTCTGAGAACTAAAATAAAAGAGCTTGAAACTTTAATTGAGATTTATAGACATGATGAATTAACAGGATTTAAAATGCGAAGAGATTTTGAGTTGGATATCAGGGAAATGTTTAAATTACATAAGATTTTCTTATACATTATTGATATTAACGGTCTGCATAATATCAATAGAGAATTTGGATACGATGCAGGCGATGAAATGATTAAACAAATATCAAGAGAAATTCATAAAACTATGGACGGAATCCCATATAGATTGGGAGGTGATGAATTTGCAATTATTTCTGCAAAGAAACAAAATGTTGATATAAACAATATTGTTTATGGGGTTGTTTGTAATGACGAATTTGAGTCAGTTGAAGAAATGATGAAGCAAGTTGATAAACAAGTTATAGAAGCTAAAAAGGTTCTTTATAAAGGAAGAAATGATAGGAGAAAAAATGAGTCTTAAATTATATTATTTTATTTTAAACAATTTTTTAGCCTTTATTTTATATTTGTTTATTTTTGCTGTTAATCATGAAATTATCTATTATTTTCTTTGGTTATCTGTATTTATTGATATAATGTGGTGGTTTGATAATGACGAAAAAGATATTGAAGAAAATAAATTGATTCATTTAGTATTTGTTATTCCAATCATAAATGTTGCATGGTTAATAATCTCTTTAGCAATTTTCAGTGTTGTGTTTATTATGGAAAGCGAGAAACGATTAAGAGAAAAACTTATAAATGGAACAAAACATGATTAAAAAATTTATAAATGCATTCAATGCAAATAATGGAAAAATTATCCTAAAGGGTTAAAAATGAATAAAAAATACGGAATTCTCCTTGGAAGATTTCAACCATTCCATAATGGACATTTTGAAAACATTCAAGAAATTATTAGAGAGGGATTTGAGCCTATTATCATAATTGGTTCTAAGACTACAAGAGATGAGAGAAATCCTCTTTCTTTTCATGAACGAAAAAAGCAGATTTTAGAAATATATCCGAATGTGAAAATATTCGGAGTTGAGGACCATATGTCTTATGATAATTGGATAGCTGAAATAGAGTTCGTTCTTTCAGAATATAAAAAAGAAGATTTATATTTCTTTACACATAAGAAAGAAAGCGATTTTAGCGATTTTAAATGCAAAGGAAAAAATTATAAAAATCAGCATTATTCAAAATGTTTAGAAGATAGTGGTTTTAAAATAATAGACACACATAATAAAGTTTGTCCAGTAGGGTTTTCTATCGATTCAACTAAAATAAGAAAATGTAAAGATTATGCTTTTACAGTTCTTGATGCGAGAATATTTAAAAGATTAGAAGAACTTGACTTCTGGGATGGTACTACGCTTAAAAAACAAGTTCTTTACGAAGAAAATGGTTATGCCGAATATAAACCATGCTCAAAACATTATGCGCATTTTAGTTATTTTAAAAACGAAGACGAAACATTTGATATTTTTTGCACACATGGTGGTTGGAGTACAACTGTGGATGCATATGGTTTGACTGTCGCAGATGATGTTTTTGATGTGGGTGTACAGCTAGTAACAAGCGTCACTAAAGATAAAGTCTTCAATTGGAAGAAAAATAGATAGGAATTAAGATGATTTTATATAAAGATGAATATGGAAAAATTATAAGAGAACACAAACATTTCATAGAAGCTTATGGAGGAGACGGAACTCTGCTTAAAGCCATCAACCTTTTTAAGGAGAAAAATAAACCATTCTTCGGAGTTGCTGGAGGAACTGAAAATTTTCTCATGAATAGCGATGATACAGTTCTTTCTTCACACAAGGTGAAAAAATTTAAAATGATTAAAGCAACTATAACCACAAAGGATGGTGAACAATATATTGTTGAAGCCTTTAACGACATTCTCATTGGAGGTGATATGAATTCTTGGATTGAATTCAATGTCTCTGATAAAGATGAGATTCTTGGTTCTTTTAAAGGTGGTGGAATAATTATCTCAACATCTCAGGGTTCTACTGGAATTAATAAAAATAATGGAGGAGTAATTCTTCCTCTTAGCTCGGACTCTTGGAGCATAACTGGAGATAAAACCAACAGAAAAATAAATTATGTTCTTGATCCAAAGAAAATGGTTATTAATTGTTCTTCCAGAACTCCCGTCACTGTTTGGGCTGACGGTTCTAATCATATTTTTAAGGATGTCGCACAAGTGGTTTTAACTGTTGGAAGAACTGTTGAGGTAATTTTCAACAATTATGAAGAGTTTAAAAGAAAAAGAAAATAAAGGAAGTTTCAATGTTTGTAGATATTAAAAAATTGTCAGAGGAAGTATCTAAAAATGGGTTTTCAATTGTAAGAAATGTTTGCGATGTGCAAAAGGCTATTAAAGAAATTGAAAAACTAGAAGAATATTACTGTGAATCTATGGTGGAAAAAGAATTCTTTAAACCATCCGAAGATTATGAAGGAAGACATGGTGGAGCTTGCTTAGTAGGTAAAACTTCTGATTGTGATTCTAAATGTAGCACTTTGTTTATTGATAATTTCTTAGAACTTCAAAGAATGTATAGTATATTTCAGGATTTTTTAAAAATCAATACTCAAGATTTTAAAGAAGAACCAGTCTTACTGAATTGGCAACAATATAAACAAGGGTCTGATAATTCTCTTCCTTGGCATATCGATGTTGATATAAAAGATGGACAATGGGCTAAAGAAGAAATTTCCATACATAGAGGAATTATTCCAAAGTATGTTATGGTTATTGTTTCAGCTAATGATAATGACGGACAGGGCTTAAAAGTTAAAATTCACAAAGAAGATTTTGAAAATGCTGGTATTGAGATTCCTATTGAAGATTGTTCAGTAGTTGAAAATTGTGTTTATGAAATAGATGTAGAATTAAATCCAGGAGATTTACTTATTTTTGATAATACGATTTTGCAACACGGAGTTCCTGAAAGTCTTCCGAATTATCGCTCAATGTTTGGATTTAGAAGTTTTAATCAAAATGCTCTTTTATTCTCAGAAGAAGAAATGGAAAATTCAAAACCTTTTAAAGTAGGTGACTATATTAAAGGCTTTGTTAAAACTCCAAGCCTTGAAGAAAAAGAAAAATACACATTTGGATTTAACAATGAGTGAAGTAAGAGACATAAAAACAATTAATATCAATCTATTTGGAGCTCCTGGAAGCGGAAAAAGTACATGTGCTCCAGGTCTTTTCCACGAAATGAAAAAAGCTGGAAAAAGATGTGAATATGTCCAGGAATTCGCAAAAGACTTAGTCTATAGTAAAGATATTTTTAGATTAGAAGACCAGACATATATTCTAGCTAAACAGCATCATCCTATTTTTAAACTAAACAAACAAGTTGAATATACTATAAATGATGGTCCATTTTTGTTAGGATTAATTTATGTTTCAGATAAGGATAGATTCCCTATTTTAGAATTTAAAAAGTTCGTATTGTCTCTTTGGAATAGATATGAACATAAAAACTATTTTTTAAAAAGAGATGGTAAATTTGAATATGAAAATTTTGGAAGAAATCAAACTTTAGAAGAAAGTGAATTAATAGAACAAGAAATTATGAAAATGTTAGATTCACATAATATTCCGTATAAAATAGTAAATGCTTCAACAGCAAAAGAAGAGATCTTAGAAGACCTTAATATAATTTAATGAAATTTTAAGAAAGATTTAGTTATAATTTATATTATAAACAAAGGATGAAAGATGAAAAAACTTTTAATTGGAATTTTAGCATTAACTGTTGTAGCAAATGCTGGACTATGGAGTACTGCCAGTGGGTTAGCTATGAAAGAAAAGAAAGCTGATGCCGAATATACAATTGACACTTCTGGTTTTAATCCAAGGGTGTATGAATTTACAACAGCAGATGGTAAACACAAATGTATTGTGGTATTTAGTTCTTCAAACGAAAATTCTTCACCAACAATGCAGTGTTATAAAAAATAGGTTCTCTAAAAAGAGAACCATGTATCATGAAAAGGAACAAAATGGAAACTAAATTACCAACACTTGAAGAAGCCTTAGAAATCGTAGAACAAAATGATGCATTTTATTTTAAAGAAGAAGTATTTCAAGATAGAAAATTTTTAATTTTTAATTATCGCTTAGCATCATATACGGATTTTACAATCCCTGGAGCTATTGAGCTCAGAGGTTTGACATTTGATAAAACAACTGGAATGAGATGGTTAGGACTTCATAAATTTTTCAACAATAATGAGAATCCGTTCTCTTCTGATGCTACTCCATACGAATTTAATGGTACAACACATACTACTAGAGATTGGAATACAACCGTTCTCGATGTTAGAGAGAAGTTAGACGGCTCTTTAATTCAACCGATTGTTATTGATGAAAAAATTTATTTAAAAACAAAGGGAACTTTTTATTCTGAACAAGCTAAATTAGCTCAAGAATTATTGGAGAGACAACCAAATCTCGAATTTACTTTAGTTAATCTTATTAATATGGGATTTTTCCCATTGCTTGAATACACTTCTCCAGAAAATCAGATTGTTGTGGATTATGAAGATGAATCGCTAAAAATCTTACAATTAAGAAAAATGAACGGAGAATATATTACATACGATAAAATGAAAACTATCATACCTCCACAATTTTTAGTAAATAGTGTCCCATATTCTTTAAGAGAGCTTGTTGAAAAACAAGCAACTGAAGTGGGTATTGAAGGATGGGTTGCGTTTAATAATTCAGAAGAAACTATTGCTTCAGCATTTAGAAAGTTTAAAACTGCTGATTACTTTACAAAACATAGATTAATTTCTCCTGATGAAATAGTTCCCCATAAAATTATCCAACATATTTTGGATGAAACTATTGATGATATTATTTGTGTTTTAAAAGATGGAATCAGAAAACAAAAAATTGAGAAAATTATTACTCTGGTTGATAAGTTTTTTAATCACGAATTTAAAGAATTAGGAGAACTTTATAAATTAAAAAATACAATGACTGCAAAAGATTTTGCTCTAAAATACAGAAATGTATTTGGGTTTGGATGTATTATGAAAGCAAAAGATACTTGTCAGCTTGAAAAGTGTTTTAAAGAATATATTATCAAACTTACAAATAAAGAATCGAAAGCAAAAGAATTTATCAAAGATCTTGAAGAAAAAGAAAACTCTTAAGATTTCTTTTAGAATAGTTAAGTTATAATTATAAAAATTAAAGGATTAAAAATGAAAAACCCAAACCCTGTTCTATTAAACGAATTGGAACTCGAGATTATTTCCACTATAAAATATATCCATTCTTGTCTAGAAGTTGGAATGATTCCTGAACAAAATTTAAACATAGTTAAGGATAAATTTGTTCCTAAAATAACAAAATCAATGACAACAACTGAAACTGGAAGAAGATTAAAATCGCTAGAAAACGCAGCATCTGAAATGGTACAAAAATACATAGATGCACATACTACAAAAGCTCAAGAAGAACTTTAGAGTTCTTCTATAAATAATATCCCTCTGATATGGTTCCATAAAGTTATTTAAAATTGTTTTGTGGAGTCATAGACTCACACTATAAAATTTAAAGGATTAAATGTGCTAACACAAGAAACAAGAAATCTGTTGAAAACAGTTTCTGGAATTTCTACTGCAGCAATTATTGAATATCCAATCACACCAGTGATGCCTCAGGATAAGTCAGTTATTGCATTCGTAGATTTGACAGGAATTGAAGAGCCTTTTGAAAAATTCGGCTCTTACTTTATGAACGAGATGCTTTCAGTTATTGAATTCTTCAACGAACCTCAAATTGAATTGAGAGACGGAATTCTCAATATAAGCGGGACTGATGGTAGTTGTCAATATGAAACTACTGATGTGTCAATTATTGAGAAAAAATTCTATATTCCTCCAGCAAAATTTGAGGCAATGAAGAATGCTGAAAATGTGATGACATTCGAATTGAGTAAAGAACAGTTACAAAAAGTCAATAAGTTAAGCGGACTTTTAAAGCTAAATCAAATTGTAATGGATTTTAGCGGAGATAATTTAAAGTTCTTAATTACTAACTTCTCTGATTTTGGTAATTATCAAACACCTGCAAACTTAAATGTTGAATGTACAGGTATTGAAAAACACTATACTATTGTGGTTGATACTAGAAATTTTCAAATGCTTCCAGCTGATGATTATGATGGAAGAGTGATTATTTCTCCAAAAGGTAATCTTTCTATTCTTATGAAAAGTAAGACTAAACCAATCACTTATATGGTTAATATTCTTAAACAGAAAGAGGCTTAGTTTCTTATAGTCGTGAAAAATTGATTTATCAATATAAATGACTCAACAAAAAAGAATTACGGAAATACAGCAAGAGACGGTTATTTACAACTTAATACGAACAAAAA
>Ga0256828_1002866_pt1 | contig 10056 bp, 10 predicted proteins | sample CV88metaG_FD_185993 | JGI IMG/M metagenome (GOLD analysis project Ga0256828, IMG submission 185993) | Hydrothermal vent microbial communities from East Pacific Rise, Pacific Ocean - CV88 | ecosystem: Environmental > Aquatic > Marine > Hydrothermal vents | place: Pacific Ocean: East Pacific Rise... | reverse complement strand
AAGGTGGAATCCGTGTACCGCTTCAGAAAGAGGTTTTGCTTTAACTGTTTTATATCCAGAAGCTGTAACTCTTGGTTCTTGAAGGTTACCAGAAACGTTATCACCATGACAGTCAGTACAGTTTACAAATCCAACTTTTCCAAGTCTGTTAATTGCTGCATTTGAGTCATAATGTTCTAGGAACTTTGTTCCATGGTGTGCATCATGAAGAGAAAGGATGTTGATTGAACCTTCTGAAAGTCTAGCCATATACTCAGAAGTATCTGGGTATGTTTTCCAGTAAGCATACTCTTTATCTCCTTGGTGAAGACCTTCGTCTCTTGCCATTTGCGCTGCTTTACCCGTACGTGAGTGACAGGCATAACAGTTAGGAATATCTACAGGGTTTGTTCCAAAGTATGAAACAGCTTTTCCATTTGGTTGTTTAATTTGTTTACCATCTTGTGTATGAAGCTCAACAGTAGAATATTGGAAAGGTTGGAAGTCTTTTTCTGTAACAGAACGTAAAGACCCTTTTCTTCGACTGTCATTAAATGCTGTCATTGGAAGACCAAGTGAGTCCCATAGATGGGATGCAGTTAGTACGAGTTTTACATCTTTTACCGGAGGGACGAGTGTATCTGTCATAACGATGTTACCACCATCTTTGCCAGCATACGTCATGTAACCTGTCATTGGTGCACCTGATGGTCCATGATCTACTTTTACAGGAATTTGTCTACCCACACGTAGTCTGTCTTTTGCTTTTGCACCTTTAGGAATAGTCCCCTCAAGGTCTTTGTAGATAAAGAGGTGCGTCCATACGTAGTTAGCAACATTATCACCTGGACTATCTAAATGTCCATCACCATCTGCATCTTTTGCTACAGACCAGTATTTCATTTTGTTACCTTCTGAGAACGAGTTGTCTCGTGTGTAGGCAAAAACTTTTACATTGTCTTTTGGTGAAAGTAGTTTTGGAAGTTTTGTCCCCTTACCTACTTTAATAGCTTGTGACTGGATAGAGTTATATGGTGGAATTACACAACAGTAACTCATGTCAAAACCGACACAGTGCATACCAAGTTCGTAGTTTACGAACATGCTATAGTCTGCCTTTGGTTGATAGGCTACGGCACCTTTTACTTTTACTTTTTCTAGTTTGTCCATGCCAAATGGTGGTGTTTTGTCATAGCCAGAAGCAGCAAAAGTTACAGTTGCTAGCACTGAAGCAGCCACTGTACTTTTTACAATTTTTGAAATCATTTTAGTCTCCTTTTAAAGTTTGATTACAATCAATTTTTACATGAATGTGGTTAAGATTACTTTAAAAAAAGTATAAAAGTATAAATATTATTATAAAAGTTACATTAAAAAAAATTATTATTAGAGGTAAGAATATTTGTTATAAGTAGAAGCAAATTTTATGATTTTATATAGAGTAAATAGGGTGATTAACTAGAGATTAAAATACTTTAGAAAAAGAAGATATTTTAGTATAAACCATGTGAAATTACAGGAAAAAAAAGGGGGGGGGAGATTGAGCGATGCTTAACGCATACGCTCTTCTTCTGGAGTATCTTCAGGAAGCAGGCCATATTTGGCTAAGTCAATAAGTGTCTCTTTGCGTTTATCTTTGAGAAGTTTAACCATTACAGGATTTCTATCCATCTTGAATTCCTGCGTAAAAGTTACTTTTCCATCATGGTCAAAATACTTTTTAATTCCCACTTTATAATTATGCTTATAAAAAACTTCTGAGGATTTATATCCTTCAAAATCCCATTCTGTCATGACACCTTCTCGTCTACCCATGTTATAATTAACTTGAGAACCTAATTGACCATTGTCATAATAAATTTTTTGTATATTATGCTTTTGCCCATTGACGTACTCTACGACCAGTTTCTTTTTACCATTATCATAGTATGAAGTATACACACCATTTTCTTTTCCCTTGTCAAAGTTGACTTTTGATTTTACTTTGTGTTTATCATTATACCACCAAGTCATCCCTTGCCGTACACCATCTACATAGGTAGATTTTTGTGCGTTATCTTCTATGATATATTCTTTTGCATGTACAAAAGTAAATACTAAAGGAAGAACTAAGAGTGTTAAAAATTTCATAAAGACTCCTTTTTATTAGTCTACTTTACGGTTATTAGGATTAAAATCTAATCCTTTTAATGCCTCAACTGTAGCATCAGGTTTCTTTGCTTGTACTTTTTTCATGAGGTCAATAGGTCTATCCATCTTATAGGTAAGGGTTTTAATGATCTTTCCTTTTGCATCATACCAACGTTTTTCACCTTCTTTATATCCATGTTTATACGTTACTTCATTATTTAGTGTGCCATCTTCATTATACTCTTTTTGTAAGCCCTCTTTTTTTCCATGTACATAGTTGACTTCTGACGCAAGCTTTCCTGTATTAAAATAATATTTTTCTACACCTTCTTTATTATCATCTACATAATTTACTTCTATACGAAGTTTGCCATCAGCAAAAAAAGTTTTGTTGTTTCCATCTCTTTTCCCCATCTTATAGTTGATGCGTTCAAGATGATTGCCCTCTCTATCGTACCAATCCATCGCACCATGACGTTTCCCCTCAACATTTATGACTTTATAGGCTAGTTCTCCTGTGTTGTAGTAAGCTTTTTCTAGACCATCTTTCACACCTTCTTCTGTGTCCGTACGTGTACCATCTTTATAATTGATTTGAGACTTAACGACACCATTTTTAAAATGTTCTGTAAAGAGTTCTGCATGAATTGCTGTGGAACCTAAGAGAGCGAGTGTAAGTAAAGTAAATTTGTTCATATGTTTTCCTATTATATTTGTTAATTAAATAATGCTTTGTGTTCAATCATAGCACAATAGTTTTGTACCACATTAATGCCTGCTGCTTTCACACGCTCTGCAGCATCATTATTGATAAGTTCTAGCTGTGTCCAGTAAGTTTTGACATCACCACGTGCGATGACCGCATCTGCTATGGCATCAAGGGCAGCAGGTTTTCTGAAAACGACTACCATATCGACAGGTACATCTATCTCAGCAAGACTCCTATAGACTTTTTCCCCTAAAATTTCATCATGTTTTGGGTAGACAGGAATCATTTTATATCCAACTTTTTTGAGGTAATGCGCTACGTGATTACTTGCTTTAGTGGTATCGGGAGAGGCACCTAAAACAGCGATAGTCTTAGCTTCCTCAAAATATTTTTTCATCTCTTCTGGATTTGAGTTGACTCTTGGGAGTTCACATTCCATATTTATTTGTCCTTTGTGATATAATTGCTTCAATTATTACCTAGGAAAGATAATGTTAGACTTAAATAAGATAAAAAAAGCTTATGAAAGAGTATTAGGTGTAGTACATCACACCCCTTTTGCATATGCACCCATTTTGAGTGAACTCTCAGGGTATGAAGTGTACCTGAAAAAAGAAAACCTTCAACGTACAGGTGCCTTTAAACTCCGAGGAGCTTTCAATAGAATAGCCTCTTTGATAGAGTCTGGAGATAAAGGTGGTGTTGTGGCAGCTTCAGCGGGAAACCATGCCCAAGGGGTGGCTTTTTCTGCGAAATATTTTGGAATTGATGCTACTATTGTGATGCCAGAGTCTACACCTTTAACTAAGATACAAGGGGTCAAAGAATTTGGTGCAAATGTCATACTGCACGGCAGTAATTATGATGAAGCCTATGCGTATGCAGTTACTTTTGGTAAAGAAAAAAACTTCACTTTTGTACATCCCTTTACTGATGAAGAAGTCATGGCAGGACAAGGTACCGTGACGTTAGAAATGTTTGAAGAAGTCGATGATTTGGATGCGCTTATTGTGCCTGTAGGTGGGGGAGGGCTCATCTCTGGAATGTCTGTGGCAGCAAAAGCACTTAAGCCCGAATGTAAGATTATTGCAGTTTCTTCTGCGGGTGCCCCTGCCATGAAAAAATCATATGATGCCAAAAATGCTATTGATACTACTTCTGTGCGTACGATAGCTGATGGTATAGCTGTGCGGGATACTTCATCTAAAACACTGGCTTACATTTTAGAAAATGTGGATAGCTTTGAAACAGTATGCGAAGATGAAATAGCCGCGGCGATACTTTTTTTACTGGAACGTCAAAAGGTTTTGGTAGAGGGAGCTGGTGCAGTGGGTGTTGCAGCACTTTTACATAAAAAAATCAATCTTCCCAAAGGTGCAAAAATAGGTATTGTACTCAGTGGTGGAAATATAGATGTCACAATGCTTTCTCTTATTATAGAAAAAGGGCTTATGAAGTCAGCACGTAAGATGAAACTTTTAGTAACATTGATGGATAAACCAGGTGCTTTACAAGCATTCACAGATATCCTTACAAAAGTAGGAGCAAATATCGTTCAAATAGGTTACGATAGAACATCTACAGACTTGAAGTTTGGTGATGCGCATGTTTCTGTGTCTTTGGAAACTAAAGGTGAGGATCATCAAGATTATATACGTCAGAAGTTACATGAAGGTGGTTTTTCATTTAAAGAAGAACATTAAATGATAGCCATTGACTTAGGCTCGAATACTTTGCGAGTATTAGAATATGATTGTAAAACCTCTAAACAGATAGTTGCGTATGAAAAAGTAGTAAAGACAGCTGATGGTTTAGCCGAGTTTGGCACTATAAATGATGATGCCATAGGTAGGGTTATTTCTGCTATCAAAGAAGCACAAGAGAAGATAGACTTTTCTTCTCAGCCCATTAAAGCTGTAACCACAGAAGCAGTACGTAGGGCCTCAAACTCGAAATATGTACTGGAGCAGATAGAAAGAAAGACTGCTGTCTCTTTTGAAATTATCTCGGGAGAAGAAGAGGCAAGACTTACGTTAAGTGCAGTAAAAAATAGACTCACCAAACTTCATTATGCTTCAGATACTTTTGTATTAGTCGATATAGGGGGAGGTTCAACTGAATTAATTTTTCATTATAAGAATGAGATGATTAGCAGGAGCTTTCCTATAGGTATTGTGACCATTGCACAAACATATACAACATTAGAAAATATTCAAAAAGTGCTCCCACGTGAAATGCTTGATATGCAGATGTTTTGTGCAGAAATATTTTCTATACATGGTAAACCTCATTCTTTTGTTGCAACTGCAGGTACTCCTACGACTGTTGCAGCTATGAAACTAGGATTTAATTATGAAACGTATGATGCGAGTAAAATAAATGGTACATCATTAGAGAAGAATGAACTGGATTTTTATTTACAAAAATTGCTAGATATGCCTTTTGAAGAGCGGGAAATAGCTGTAGGTACTGGCCGATCTGATCTTATTGCTGCGGGTATATTGATTTATAAACATCTCTATACACTTTTAGAATTTGATTCTGGCATAGTGATAGATGATGGTTTACGTGAAGGTGTAATACTTGATATGTGTAAAGAAAGAGCAGTCTAATAATATTTAGCTATAATCAAAAAAATAATTTAATGGAGTGTAAACCATGCAAATGTCTGGTGCACAAATGGTGTGTGAAGCGATTATCGCTGAGGGTGTAAAAACCGTATTTGGTTACCCTGGTGGGGCTATCATGCACGTTTATGATGAAATATACAAGCAAGAGGGGTTCGAGCATATCTTGAACCGTCACGAACAAGCATCGGTACATGCTGCGGATGGGTATGCAAGAGCAACAGGTGAAGTAGGCGTGGCGATGGTCACATCTGGTCCTGGGTTTACCAATGCAGTTACAGGACTGGCAACTGCCTATATGGACTCTATTCCTTTAGTCGTTATCTCTGGGCAAGTACCATTGGCACTTATAGGGACAGATGGTTTTCAGGAGATTGATGCTGTGGGTATCTCTCGTCCTTGTACAAAGCACAACTTTTTAGTACGTACGTTAGAAGAGCTTCCTCGTGTATTGAAGGAAGCATTTTACATTGCACGTTCTGGACGTCCTGGACCTGTACTTGTCGATATTCCTAAAGATATCACTGTAGACATCGGTGAATTTGTTTATCCTGATTCTGTCAATATTCCTACATATAAACCTACATATAAAGGGAATAAACGACAGATAGAAAAAGCAGTTGAAGCGATTAAAAAAGCAAAGAAACCCTTATTATACATTGGTGGTGGGGTGGTTCTTTCAAATGCTTATGAACTTGTACGCGAACTTGCAGAAAAAACACAGATTCCAGCCGTTGAAACATTGATGGCAAGAGGTGTTATGGGTGCGAAAAACCCACTGCTTCTTGGTATGCTTGGTATGCACGGTAACTATAGCTCAAACATGGCGATGTCTGAGACTGATTTGGTTATTTCCTTAGGTGCTAGATTTGATGACAGGGTTACAGGTAAACTTTCTGAGTTTGCAAAGTATGCCGATATTATTCATGTAGACATTGATGCGGCAAACATTGGTAAACTCGTGGATGTGGATTACCCAATTGTTGGTGATGTTACAGAAGTACTTAAGGCAATGTTACCACAACTTGACGGTGTAGATACAGACCGTTATGAAGCGTGGAGAAACATCTTAAACCGTTATAATGAACTTCATCCTCAGTCTTACGTAGATTCAGATGAAGTGATTAAACCTCAGTGGGCTATTGAGCGTATTGGTGAGCTTATCGGTGAAGATGCGATTATCACTTCTGATGTTGGACAACACCAAATGTGGGCAGCACAACACTACCCGTTTGACAGACCACGCCAATGGATAAACTCTGGTGGATTAGGAACGATGGGCTTTGGTTTCCCAGCAGCACTTGGTGTAAAGCGTGCCTTCCCTGAAAAGACAGTTGTAAACGTTACAGGTGATGGTTCAATACTCATGAATATGCAAGAACTTGTAACGGCAGCCGAGTACAAGATACCAGTGATTAATATGATTTTAAATAATCACTTCCTAGGTATGGTGCGACAATGGCAGACATTCTTTTATGAGAAACGTTACTCTGAGACAGATTTGAGTTTTCAGCCTAACTTTAAAGCGTTGGCTGAAGCGTGTGGTGGCATCGGGTATGATGTGACGACTAAAGCAGAGTTTGATGCAGCAGTAAAAGATGCCATTAAACAAGATAAAGTATGTTTTATGAATGTCCAAACCAATCGTTTTGAAGATGTACTTCCTATGGTACCATCTGGTGGGGCCCTTTTTAACATGATGTTACCACAAACCACAAAAGGAGATGCATAATGAAAAATAATGTAAATGAAAGACGTGTTATCTCTGTTATTGTGATGAATGAAAGTTCTGTTCTTTCTCGTATTACATCATTGTTTGCTGCTCGTGGTTATAACATTGAGTCACTTACCGTTGCACCTATCCCAGATAGTGATATGTCACACATTACGATAGCAACCAACGGTTCAAGTAAATTGATGGAACAAATTACGAAACAACTTCATAAACTCATTCCTGTATATAAAGTGATTGAACATGAAGAGATGGTAGAAAAAGAAATGGTATTAGCGAAGTTTCCTATTGCAGAAAATCTTGCAGATATCTCTGTACTTTCAGCTGCATACAATGGTGGTGTAGTCAATGTTGGTAAAGAGATGATTATCGTCATGGTTGCAGATGAGCCTAAGCGTGTGAAACACTTTATTGAAGCGTCACAACGTTATAATCCTTGTGAGATTGTACGTGGTGGTGTGGTGGCAATTGAGCGATAACCAAACCTTACACTCGTTCCCACTCTCCAGAGTGGGAATGCATACTTTTATTTTGAATTGAAAGTCAATATTTTTCGTGTATCAAAGTGATATATGCATTCCCACGTACAACATGGGAACGAGAGTTATTTTTAAAAAAGGACTCTCCTTATGACTTACAAACTTTCCCAAATTTTACAAGACCTCAACATAGATTTTAACAAAAATGACATTGAAATAGATGGCATTCATACCTTAAGCGAAGCCACCTCTTCACAGCTCTCTTTTTTCACCGATGCTAAATATGCTTCTCAACTTCCAGAAACAAAAGCCGCAGCAGTTTTTATAGATGAAAAACATGCAGAGCTATTGCCAGATACTACTATAGCGCTCATTACAGATGAAGCCTATTTGAAACTTGCCTATGCTTCAAAGTTTTTTGCACATACCATTATCACAAAGGGTGGACATCCACATTTGGGTGAAAATTATGATGTAGACAAGCGTGTACGGTTTGGAAATAATGTGACAGTGGGAGATAATGTAACCATTATGGCAGGATGTTATGTGGGGGATAATGTAGTGATAGGAAGTAATACTTTACTCTATCCAAATGTTACACTCTATCATGGTACCCATGTAGGTGAGAATTGTATTATTCATGCGGGAACAGTAGTAGGGTGTGATGGCTATGGATTTGCACACACGAAACAGGGTGAACATATAAAAATTTACCAAAATGGTAATGTCATAGTAGAAGATAATGTCGAAATTGGGGCAAACTGTACGATAGATAGAGCTGTATTTGGAAGTACAATCATTCGTAGAGGTACAAAGCTAGATAATCTGATACAAATAGCACATAACTGTGATTTAGGTGAACACACTTTACTTGCGGCACAAGTAGGACTCGCAGGTTCTACCACACTTGAACGTAATGTTGTGATGGGTGGGCAGAGTGCCACAGCAGGACACTTAAAAGTGGGAGCATTTACCACCATTGCAGGGAAAGGTGGTGTGACTAAATCACTAGAAGGTGGTAAAATGTATGCAGGTTTCCCCGCTATAGAAATAAAGCTTTGGCGTAAAATGCAAGCAGCACTTATGAGAATAGTGAAAAACCGTTAATTTTTTGTGCTATAATCATTTATAATCAATTTTAAGGAGTTACACATGAGTGGACAAGTTACAAATATAGATGAAATGACATTAAGTGGTACAAAAGATGGAAAAATTACCATCACAACAGTATCAGAGCCTTATGGTCCTAAAAGTGAATCTGTAGCAAGTATTGGTATTTCTTTACAAGCAGGGGCAAGTGAACCTGACTGGAAAGTACATATCCCTAAAGCCAATATTGATGCGGTGATTACTGCATTGCAAGAGGCTAAAAAGAGTTTATAGCAAACTCTTTTTATTCGTCAAGTTTCATCACTTTGTATTGCGCTAAAGCGCGTTCTAGTAAATCTTTATCTGGGATTTTTCTTCCTGCAATATAACCTATGATTTCACCATTTTCATCTAGCTTAGGTTTTATCCATACAACAACATAGTAGTATTTACCATCACTGCGTAAATTTTTTACAAACCCTTCCCAGTAATTCCCAGCTTTAAGTGTTTCCCACATACCTTCAAATGCTTTTTTAGGCATATCAGGATGCCTATTTATATTATGTGGAGAGCCTATAAGTTCTTCTTTGGTGTATCCAGTCATTTCTCTAAACTTACGGTTAGCATAAGTAATAATACTGTTTTTATCCGTTTCTGTTATCATCACTCCACCATCAAATATTACCTCTTCATCTATAGGAATAGGTTTTTGTATCTCAAGCCCTGTAATAATATTTTTAGTTACGTTACTCATGTGTTTTCCTTCTAATTGAACATGAGAGTACTCTGTCCAATGGTAGTAAATTAGTGTGTAATGTGTATGGAAAATGAATAGATAAGTTCACGAGAAAAGTACTTATTTATATCATTGGTAGCTTGGCGAACTGCATGAGTCCCATAGCTTTCTGTCCCCATTTCGCAATGGGTTTAGCTTTTTCAATACATATATTTTCGAAATGATAGCAATCTTAAGCTTAGTTCAGTATAAATCAGAGCAATAACATCGCTGTTTTTCATAGCAACTTTGCTACAATACGATATTAGAATAAAAGGGGCATTTTTGTCTATAACAGAAACAATCAAATCACTTTTACAGGAACGTATCTTAGTCATCGATGGTGCGATGGGTACGCAGATACAAGACTTAGAAGTACCAGCAGAGGCATGGATAGATGATAAGGGTGTAGACCAAGAGGGGTGTAATGAACTTCTTATTGACACGGCACCTGATTTACTCAAGCGTATACATATGCGTTACGCCATGGCTGGAGCAGACCTTATTAAGACCAATACTTTTGGAACGATGCCATG
>Ga0256828_1002865_pt1 | contig 10056 bp, 10 predicted proteins | sample CV88metaG_FD_185993 | JGI IMG/M metagenome (GOLD analysis project Ga0256828, IMG submission 185993) | Hydrothermal vent microbial communities from East Pacific Rise, Pacific Ocean - CV88 | ecosystem: Environmental > Aquatic > Marine > Hydrothermal vents | place: Pacific Ocean: East Pacific Rise... | reverse complement strand
TTAGAATAGATAAAAAGTTATATGATATAATTGTATCATCTTAAAATATGGGGTAAATTTATGAAATTTTTAAATATAACATTTGTATTTTTATATCTAAGTAGTATGCTTGAAGCTAGTGAAGGTGTATACAATGAGTTACAAATATCTCTCATCACTTTGGGTGGTGTAGTGTTCTTAGCACTTATATGGATGGTAGTTAAGTATCAAGGTGATGTTAGTAAACTCAAAAAAGAGTTGGAGATAAAAGAGAAAGATATAGAAGAATTTAAACAGTTAATAACTCAAAATGAGCAAAAGCAGGTAGAAAAAGATCACGAAAATGAAAAAGCCATCATAGAGTTAAACAACAAGATAAAAGAGTTAGAATCAAGAGCAAAAGAGAGTTCTAAAAATCAAGTAGTGGCTATGATAGAGGCTCAAAGAGCTAAAAGAGACAAGATTTTGGATAGATTATAAGGGTAAAAGATGGATGATAAGCAATTAACCACACTACATGTACACAATAATCTAGCTGATACTGTATTGGCAATGGCAGAGGTTAAAAACTCTCTCAATAAGGCTACTTTGGACTATGCTTCTAAGGTAAAAGAGTATGAGATAGAGATAACAAAACTCAAAGAAACTATCACTATACATAGAGATAAAATGCATATATATAGTGATAAGTTTGATAACATATCTAAGGATATAGAGTATGAAACAAGACTTTTAAAAAGACTAAATGAGACATTTACAAAAAAAGCAGACATAGTAGAAGAGTTTAAAGTTGAGTTTGAAGATAAATTAGATAAAAAAGAGTATGATAAGCTTCGTCAACGAAAACTTAAGGATATAGTACTTTTAACAGATGAGATTGAAGAGGTAGAACAAACACTGCTTGAAAGAGAATTGGATAGGCTTAATATACTGTCAGATTTAGAACCATATCAAAGAACTCTTGATGAGTTAAATAGGCAATTGTTAAATTTACAACTAGAAAAAGAGTACTATGAATCCATACAAGTACATAATATCTCAAATATTAATCTAGTATCAGCCAAAATAGATGATATAGTTGACCTAGATGTTACTTAAAAGCTTTTATTTTATTATGTTATAATCATTTATAAAACAGAATGTAGGAGTATTTTTGAATGCATGACCATAATTTGGATGATTTGATCATAGATGAACAAACTAGTAATAATAGTAAAGCAAAAGGCATATTGACCATATTGGCTTTAGTGATAGTTGTACTTATAGTAGCTATAGTCTTGACAAAGGTTATACTAAAAGATCCAAAAGTTGATGCTGTTGTTATTGATGATAGTGCTAAGATGCTTAGTCCTGATTTGAAATTACAAGATGATATCAAGGAAGATAAAACAGATACAGATGAAGAGATAGTAACTGATGAACAAAAAGATGAATTTGATTTGGATGAAGAGGTTATAGCCAAACCAAAAACGGAAGAGACTACTACTGAGAAAGTAGTGGTAAAACCTCCTGTTGAGAGTATAAAAAAACCTATAGCTAAGCCTGTAGTAAAACCACATAAACCTATACATCATACAGATACAACAGTACATAAAAAGCCTAGAGTAAAACAAGTAAAGATTACAGATGAGTTTGAACAGATAAAAACAAAACCATCAAAACCTAAAGTAGTGCATTCTTCTCATGTAACAAAATCAAAAGTTAATGTATCTGAGAAGTATTATATACAAGTAGGTTCTTTTACTCAAACACCTAGTCAATCATTTTTGGGTATCATCAAAAGGAGTGGATTTAATTATACTATAACTAAGCCTACTGCAAATGGCACTAAAAAGCTTCTGATTGGACCATACCCATCTCGTCAAGCAGTAGATAAAGCGTTACAAAAAGTAAGAGATCGCATCAATAAAGGTGCGTTTGTATATAAGGTTAAGTAAATGTATAAACAAATGCTTTTTGACCAAGCTACACCAGTAGCACTGTATGCTCGTATCAAAGAGATAGTACAAGATGAGATTACTATGCTTTTTGAAAGTGTAGTTAATACAAGTGAAGGTAATTTTTCTTTTATAACCATAGGTGCTAAAGAGAGAGTTATTTATAAAGATGGTAAAACTTTATATGTACAAAATAACAAAAAAGAAGAGATAGCACAAAATCCATTTGAGTTTTTAAAAAAATATTATCAAGATATCGACCAAGATAGATACAAAGAGTTGTCAGCTAAACTAGGGTTTTCTTTTGTAGATGGATTTATAGGGTTTATAGCTTATGATATGGTAAAAGTGTTTGAACCAGTACTCAAAGAGAGTATGGATAAGCTAGAAGATACTCTCAAAACTCCTGATTTGGATTTGGTGCGTCCTAAAATCATCATAGCGTATTCACACAAAAACTCTCAACTTTCGTTGATACTCAATGATGAAAGTATGCAAAGTACATTTGAAAGTATAGAAGATATGCTAAATAAACCTTTTACTCCTTGTAAACTTCAAAGAGTAGAGTTAGAAGGAGAGGGGAGTTTTAGTATAGATGAAGAGAGATTTAAACAGCTTGTAGTGGAGTCCAAAGAGGCTATACGAAGTGGAGATATCTTTCAGATACTACTTTCAAACAGATATACACAAAAAGGTCATATAGATCCACTAAGTTTTTATAGAGTTCTTAGAAGTAAAAACCCATCTCCTTATCTATTTTTGTTGGATTATGAAGATTTTTCTATCTGTGGTTCATCTCCTGAAGTGATGGTGAGACTGACAGAAGGTGAGATACTCCTTCGTCCTATCGCAGGTACCAGAAAAAGAGGCAAAAATAAAGCCAGAGACAAAGAGCTTGAGCTTGAGATGATAAATGACCCAAAAGAGTGTGCAGAGCATCTAATGCTTATAGATTTGGGTCGTAATGATGTAGGAAGAGTAGCAAAAACAGGCACAGTAGAAGTGACAGATATCATGAGAGTGGAGAGATACTCACATGTTATGCATATGGTCTCAGATGTAGAAGCTGTTATAGAAGATGATAAAGATATGTTTGATCTTTTCCAAGCCACCTTTACAGCTGGTACAATGACAGGAGCTCCAAAGATAAAAGCTATGGAGCTTATAGCTAAGTATGAGGGGCTTAAGAGAGGATTTTATAGTGGGAGTATAGGGTACTTTGCCTTCAATGGCAATATGGATTCAGCCATAGCTATAAGAACTTCTCTTATCAACTCTGAAGGTATCATACTTCAGGCAGGTGCAGGAGTAGTAGCTGACTCTAAGCCAGAGCTTGAGTACTTAGAGGTCAAAAATAAATTAGGAGCATTATTAGCGACACTAAAGCAGATGCAGGAGATATAGTATAAATATATCATAATTCAAAAAGAAAAAAGGAGGGGAGAGTTTATGATAAATACAATGATAAAAAACTATCGTAAAAAACGATTTATTATTATATCTTTTTTTGTGATACTTTTTTTGATGTCAATGATAAATACATATATAAATTATCAAAATAGTAAAAATATTATATATAAAGATATAGACTCAAAACTCTATACTACAGCTATGAGTATAAACTTAATGTTGAATGATACATTTTTTGATAAAGCAGTAAGTAAAAATGCCATATCTAATAAAAATGATACAAACAATATCGATAAACTTTCAAAATATATAAATAAAACAGATATAACTTATCTTTATACCATGATATTGAAAGATGGTAAGATATATTTTACATTGTCAAGTGCTACCAAATCAGATAGAGACCATGGGATGGTTACTAAATATTTTGATGAGTATGAAGATGCTAGTGAAAAATTACTTCATATATTTGATAAAGGTAAAATATTTTATGAAAATACAACAGATAAATGGGGAACATTTAGAAGTATTCTTATCCCTAGAGAGACAAAAAAAGGGACTAAATATATAATAGGTGCTGATATAAAAATAGATGATATAAATAAAAAGCTATATCATTCATTAGTTTCTTTAATAGGCGTAGAAGGTTTGATTGCTATTATTTTATTTTTATTGTTTTATTATTTCAATAAAATTTCAAACGAAGAGATAAAGAGTATAAATAGATTAGAATTAGAATTGGCAAATGAGATTCAAGAAAAAACAAAAAGTTTAGAAAAAGAAAAAGAAAAAGCTGAGATAGCTAGTAAAACAAAATCTCAATTTTTGGCAAATATGTCTCATGAGATACGGACACCTATGAATGGGATTATAGGTATGGCTCATTTGGCTTTGCAAACTAATCTTAGCAAAAAACAAAAAAATTATATACAAAAGATAGATGAAAGTGCAAAAACACTTTTAAATATTATCAATGATATATTGGATATATCTAAAATTGAAGCTGGTAAAATGAGTTTAGAAGAGGTTGAATTTGATCTTTTTAAAGTAGTAGATGGTGTTATCAATATCGTAGATCTAAAAGCTCATGAAAAAAATCTTGAGTTAATTGTAAGTTATGACCACAAAATGGGTAAAAACTTTTTTGGGGATGGTTTAAGGATAGGTCAAATCTTAACAAATCTTATAGGTAATGCTTTGAAGTTTACCCAAAGTGGAGAGATAGGACTCTATATTACAAAGATTAAAGATAATCGATATAGGTTTGAAGTAAGAGATACAGGTATTGGCATGTCTCAAGAACAGATAGATAAACTTTTTGTATCTTTTTCCCAAGCAGATAGTAGTACTACAAGAGAGTATGGTGGAACAGGATTAGGTCTTAGTATTTCCAAGCAACTTGTAGAAATGATGGGTGGTAAGATATGGGTAGAGAGTGTTGAAAGTGTAGGTAGTAAGTTTATATTTGAGATAAACCTAAAAGAGGTTGATATTAAAAGTACTTACAATCATTTTAGTGACAAGAAAGTATTGGTAGTAGATGATAATACAACTTGGCATATGATACTAGGAGATATACTAAAAATGTTTGATATGCAAGTTGACTATGCTACAAGTGCATATGACGCATTAATACTTATGCAAGAATGTACACATAGATATGATTTAATTTTGATGGATTGGAATATGCCTACAGTTGATGGTATAGAAGCAACTAGGCAGATAAAGCAGCTATGCAACAAACATAATGTAGAAATCCCATCTTCTATCATAATGATAAGTAGTTTTAGACAAGAACATATTGTCAAAAGTGCAAAAGAGGTTGGTATAGATATATTTTTACAAAAACCTATAAACCCTTCTATACTCAATGATATTTTAAGTGGTTTGTTCTTGGATAATTATATATATAAAAATATAAGTTCTGATATAGTGCAAGATATAGATAAGTATGATAATGCAAAAATTTTATTAGCTGAAGATAATAAAACAAACCAAGAGATAATGATTGGACTACTTGAAGGTAGTGGTATAGAGATAGATATAGTAGAAAATGGTTATGATGCTGTAGGGAAGTTACAAAAAGATAGTAGTTATGATCTAGTTTTTATGGATGTTCAGATGCCTGTAATGGATGGGATAGAAGCTACAAAACAAATTAGAGAAAAAGGTATAAATGTACCGATCATAGCTCTTACAGCTAATGCTATGAATGAAGATATCAAAAATAGTTTAAATGCTGGAATGAATGAGCATATGAGTAAACCTATCAAAGTAGAAGAGTTGTATCAAGTTCTTGGTAGATATATATCTAAAAAATTGGATATAGTATCTAAAGAAGAAAATATAGAGATTGATTTTCCTGTAGTAATTCACCTTGATATACCTACTGGGTTAAAATATGCAGGTGATAACCAACAACTATATATAAAAATGTTAGATAGATTTTATGATACTTATAAAGATATAGATTTAGAAAACTTAACAAAAGAAGAGTTAAAAACAACCATTCATAATTTAAAATCCATATCAGCATCTATAGGAGCTATAAAAGTCAATAGAATATGTAGATTGATAGAATCTGTAGGAAAAGGAGAGTTGCTTTGTGAACTTGAGAAGGAACTTCTCAATATAATTTCAGATATAGAAAAAATAAAAAAAGTTGTTTTAATATATGATAAACCTACAAAAGAGAATATATCTAAAAAATTACAACAAAAATTATTGAAAGACTTAAATAATGCTTTTGATACAAAAAAAGTGAATATTTGTAAAAATATAATAGAAGAGATAGATAAATATGCATTAGATGAAGAAAAACAGCGAATCTTTGATAAAATTAAAAAACTTGTATCAGGATATAAATTGGAAAATGCACAGGAATTATTACAGGAATTACTATGAGTAGAGAAACTATTCTGATAGTTGATGATGTTGAAAGCAATATAGATATACTCAATGAGATATTAGGTTATGATTATGATATCATGGTAGCACTTGATGCTAAAAATGCGTTAGAATTAGCCAATAACTATTTACCTGATTTGATACTTTTAGATATCATGATGCCAGAAATGGATGGATATAGTGTTTGTAAACAACTCAAAGAAAATCCAAAAACAGAACATATACCAGTGATATTTAATACTGCGAGAACAGATGAAGATAGCATAGAAAAAGCATACAGTATAGGTGGTATTGACTATATATGTAAACCTTTTAAAGCAAAAGAAATAAAAGTTAGAGTAGAGATTCAACTAAAAATGAAAAGAACTTTAAGAGACTTGGAAAAGTCTAAAAAACAGTTAACTCTACTAGCATCTTTAGATCCTTTGACAAAATTATACAATAGAAGGTATTTTCGAGTATATAGTGATAAGATTATACAAAATGCTAAAAAACATGATATATCTATATTTATAGTGATGTTTGATTTGGATGATTTTAAACAGATTAATGATACATATGGGCACCATATAGGAGATAATGTATTGGTTTCTATCTCAACAATGTTGCAGAAGATATCCAATAATAATGATGTTTTGTGTAGGTATGGTGGAGAAGAGTTTGCTATTTTATTAAATAGAACTGACATGAAAGAGGCTCAAGAATTTGCTTTTAAGATTAAAGATGAAATGTCAAAATTAAAAATTTATGTAGAAGATAAAGAGATTATAGTTAGTGCTAGTATAGGTGTATCTGAAGTATATCTTGATACAGAAAAAAGTATAGAACCTGCATTAAATAGGGCAGATAGTGCTTTGTATATAGTCAAAAATAATACTAAAAATGATGTCTATGTTTATAGTAAATAATAAATTAGGTATCTAAAAAGAAACTTTTTATATTTTTTTATATATATAATAATCTAATTAAGAAATTTGGAAGCATATTAATAATATCGTATAACATATAAATAGGGAAGTTCTTAAAGCATAGGAGTTTGTAATGTCACAGCTCATATCTATAGATATGCAAATTGGTATGAAATATGCAGGTAATAGTGAAATTTTATATAAAAAAATGATTGATAGATTTTATTCAAGCTATATTAATATAGATATGAATAATATGGATAGTGATGAATTTAAAAGAGAGATACACAACTTAAAAACTATATCTATGTCTATTGGGGCAGTAAATTTACACTATATAGCTAAAGAGATAGATGAAAGTGGATGTAACGATAAATTGCCTCAGCTCATTGAGGAAATGGTAACAGTTTTAAATGATGTCAAAAAATTATTGGAACAATAATAAAAGGAGATATATTGCAAAAAGATACGATATTAATCGTAGATGATGTAGATACAAATCTTAGAATTCTAAAAGAGTTACTAGGGTATAAATACAATATTATATCTTCACTTGTAAGTACAGAAGTTATGGATTTGGTTTTAAAGTATAATCCTGATTTAGTATTATTGGATATCATGATGCCAGATTGTAATGGTTATGAAGTGTGTAAAAAATTAAAATCTCACCATAAAACAAAAGATATACCTATCATGTTTATTACTGTTAGAACAGATGAAGATAGTATAGAAAAAGCTTATAGTGTAGGAGGGATAGATTTTATAAGTAAGCCATTTAAACCAAAAGAGCTTATGATGAGGATATCTACACAATTAAAATTAAAAAAGCTTATCGAAGATTTGGAAAACTCTAAAAAACAGTTAAAAAACTTGGCTTCTACAGATTCCTTAACAAAACTTTATAATAGAAGATATTGTATGGATAGTTCTAAATATATTATTGAAGATGCAAAATTAAATCATAAAGATATATCAGTTATGATGTTAGATATAGATGGGTTTAAATATATAAATGATACATATGGGCATATCGGTGGAGATAAAGTTTTAGTTGAAATTGCACAAAACATAAAAGAGAGTGTCAAAGATATAGGTATTGCGTGTAGATATGGTGGAGAAGAGTTTGTTGTTATATTACCAGATATTGATATAACCAAGGCATTTTATATAGCTAAAAAGTTAAATAAAAATATAGAAAATTTACAAATATACTTTGAAAATAAAGTAATTTCTTTGACTATAAGTATAGGTATATCTGATATCAAAATAGATAATGAAGATACTATAGACAATGCATTAAAAAGAGCAGATGAAGCATTGTATCAAGTTAAAAATAGTGGCAAAAATGGTGTTGAGGTACTTTCATAAATGAAAGAACTGTTTTGTATATTTGGCAATCCTGTAAGCCACTCCAAATCCCCACTTATGCACAATATAGCATTTCAATCTTTAGGGTATGATGGGTGTTATGGCAGATACTTACTAGAAGATGGCTCGAAGCTAAAAGAGAAGTTTTTAGAATTAAAGCTTAAGGGTGCGAACATAACAGTACCACACAAAGAATGGGCATACAAATCTTGTGACAAGTTAGATGAGTTCGCACTCAAAGTTGGTAGTGTTAACACTATAGTTAAAAGAGATGGCAAACTATATGGCTATAACACTGATGCACCTGGATTTTTGAAAGCTATAGAAGAGTTTGAGGGAGCAAAAAAAGTTCTTTTTATAGGAGCAGGTGGAACTGCTAAGTCCACTTCTGTAGTCTTAAGAGATGCTAGTTATGAAGTGAGTATCCTAAATCGTTCAGCTAGTAGGTTAGAAAGCTACAAAGAGCAAGGGTTTGAGTGTTATACTTATGATGAGTTTGAGGGTGGAGAGTTTGATTTGGTTGTCAATATGACTTCAGCAGGGCTTAGTGATGATAGCTTACCTGCACCAAAAGAGTTGCTAGATATAGTGATACCAAATGCAAAAGCATGTATAGATGTGATATATGGTAAAAAAACACCATTTTTGAAGTTGGCACAAAAGTATGATAAACCTACCAAAGATGGTCAAGATATGCTGATATATCAAGGAGTGATAGCTTTTGAACATTTTTGTGAGTATAGATACAGCTTTGAGCAGATACTACCACATATGAGAAAAGCGTTTGAGTTAGATTAACCTTTTGTAGTTACAATTATCAAAAAAGGGGTTGGATATGATAAATATATTGATGATAGAAGATGACCCAGAGTTTGCAGAGTTGCTTAGTGAGTACCTATCTCAGTTTGATATCAAAGTAACTAACTATGAAGATCCATTTTTGGGGCTTAGTGCTGGAGTAAAAAAGTATGATTTGGTGATACTAGATCTAACTTTGCCAGGGATGGATGGGCTTGAAGTTTGTGAAGAGTTGGTACGAAAGTATGATATACCTGTTATCATATCATCAGCTAGAAGTGATATCAATGACAAAGTAACCAGTTTTGAGCTTGGAGCTTATGACTACTTGCCAAAGCCTTATGACCCCAAAGAGATGTATGCTAGGATTATGGCTATACTAGCTCGTGCCAAAAAAGAGCAAAATCAAGCATCATTTACACCAAAAAGTGATTTTGAAATCAAAGGTGATACTATCTACTTCAAAGGACAAGCTCTTAGTCTCACTCCAGCAGAGTTTGAAGTGCTTTCACTTCTTGTCAAACATCAAGGTATGACACAATCAAGAGAACAAATCATCAACTCTTCAGCTACTATGAGTATAGATTCTCAGGGTAAAAGTCTGGATGTTATCATCTCTAAAATTCGCTCCAAGATAGGAGACAACAAACGCATCCAAGCAGTTCGTGGAGTAGGATACAAACTTGTTTGATAGGTTCAAATCACTAAAAAGCAAGATACGGCTTATCTTTAGTATCGTTTTACTCTTA
>Ga0256828_1002864_pt1 | contig 10057 bp, 8 predicted proteins | sample CV88metaG_FD_185993 | JGI IMG/M metagenome (GOLD analysis project Ga0256828, IMG submission 185993) | Hydrothermal vent microbial communities from East Pacific Rise, Pacific Ocean - CV88 | ecosystem: Environmental > Aquatic > Marine > Hydrothermal vents | place: Pacific Ocean: East Pacific Rise... | reverse complement strand
GTTTTTGTAACAACGAAGATAATCTCCTCAGTAGAGTTTCTATCATAAGGAAGCAAAGCCTCATCACACATAAGATGAGCTATCTTCTGACCTTTTTGAAGTTTATAGTTATCTACAGAGGCACCAGCCCAAAGCACCACAAACCCCAAAAACAATCCTAAAAAAAATTTCAAATCATATCCTTACAAATTTTTGAGCTATTGTATATCAAAAGTATTAATTTTGTGTTAAAAATCGCTATAAACATCAAAATAATATTTTACCATTTTAAACCAAATGTTTGACACACTCAAACCTACGAAAATTCAATCAATTAAACAATGCCCTCATAACATATCATCAAACAACCTGTAGGTTTGACCGTGTCAAACGAAAACTACAATAATGAAAAATTACATAAATAACAAATGTCGTAATCAATGATTACGACTTACAAAAAGCTCTTCGCTCTTCGCTCTTCGCTTCTAGCTCTAAGCTAATTTTGCGAAGCAAAATTAAGATATAGCCCAACTGCTTGAAGTTGCTTACCATTCAACCCTTGGCAACTTTTATGCTCTACGATATATGCTTTAGCTTCAGCTGTAGAGTTAAACTTTTGATCTATCTTTTGACATTTGGCATTGTATAACATCTTGCCTTTTTTTGCCATCATAGATTGTTTTTTGCTTATCATCGCACTCTCTTTGGCGAACTGTTTTTTAGCAAGAGCTAGTGTATGCTCAAAATCCATCACATCTCCACCAAACTTAGAAGCAAATACCTTAGCATCCTCTTTTGAAGCAAATGCATACTTACTAACCTTTGTCATAGTACCTTTCTTGCTACTACCTACAACAAAATAAGCATTTTTTGCATCTATAAACTTCAATGAGTTTGTATCTACTACTTTGATCTCACTTAGCTTTGCACCACTGTTGATATCATCTACCAAACAATGTATAGAACAGTACTGTTTAACTTTACCATCTACTTTGGCTGACATATTGCTTTTGTAAAACATAGGTAGGCTCATCCCACATTTTGGACAAAACATTTTTTCTTTGCCATCTTGGAGTATAGTAGCTTTAACCATAGGCACACTTTGAAACATTTTTGGCATATGTTTAGGAGATTGTTGTCCCATTCCACTAGCCATCAAGGCACCACAAACTACAATCAAACTCAACAAAATCTTTTTCATATCATTCTATCCTTACAAATTTTTGAGCTATTTTATAGCAAAAGTGTTAATTTTGTGTTAAATTTTACTCTCAGCTTCAACCTTTAACCCATATGCTATAATTTCTTATGAAAAACGAACTACATATATATCCAACTTCAAGAGCGATACGATACCAACAAGAGATACATAAACAAATCACAGGATTTATACCATCTTTTATAAGAATGGATGAGTTTATATCTAGTGTGGCTATAGTAGATGGACTAAGTGGGGTTGATACTATAGAGAGGATACTATATCTTCAGGAAGCTTCACATTTTGATGGATTTGAAAAGCTGAAATTTGAGAGGGCACTGGTTAGGTTTTTTACTAAAAGTGATGCTATATTTAAGTTTTTTGAAGAGCTTAGTGTAGAAGATGTATCATTTGAGAAGCTCAAAAGTGCTGATGCTTATGCTGAGTTTGAAGAGCATATAACAGTACTTCAAACTCTTTATGCTACCTATAAAGATATATTGTTACAGCACAAAAAAACAGATAGAGCTTTTATCCCCAACTCATACACTCTCAATGAAGCTTTTGTCAAAAGTTTTGATACGATACATATCTATGTGTATGGTTATCTGAGTCGTTTTGAGTTAAAACTTTTAAAACAGGTAGCTTCTCTAAGAGAAGTTGTAATGCATATAGATACAACTGCATATAATCAAAAGATGCAAGAGAGGATTGAAGAGTTTTTTGATATATCACTAGAGTATAACACAAGCTACCAACTATCACTTAACAACTCAGCTATTATAGAACAAACTCCTATCATAAATGATACCCAAATCTCACTTTTTAGTGTAGAACAAAGGTTAGAGCAGATACCTTTGGCTTTGATGCAGATACAAAAGATGATAGATGATGGGATAGCCCCTGAAGATATAGTTGTACTTTTACCAGATGAGAGTGCCAAAGAGTATTTTAAACTATTTGATACCAATCGTAATCTTAACTTTGCTATGGGAGAAGAGTTTAGTAAAACCAGAGAGTATAAAATCTTGGATTTGCTATACAAGTATCTAAGCTCTTATGATACCAACTCTTATCAAGAGTTGCAACTTTATGGGATAGATATAGACTCACTTCAAAGTACCAATACCAAAGAGCATATAGATATAACCAGATTTTTTGAGACTATAGATACTCTTATGGGTATGAGTAGTGTGGTTGATAGTAAATTTAGAGAGTACAAGGACTCTTTTATGCAAGTGTTTGCCCATAGAGTCTTTACTTTAAGTGAATGGCTTTTTATATGGAGCAAAAAACTAAGCACGATAAGTATAGATGATGTAGGTGGTGGTAAAGTTACTGCTATGGGAGTGTTGGAGAGTAGAGGTATGAGTTATGAGGGTGTTGTTATAGTTGATTTTAACGATACGATAGTACCATCTGTATCAAGTAAAGATCAGTTTTTAAGTACACAAGTAAGAGTATTTGCCAATCTACCAACCACAAAAGACAGAGAAGCACTTCAAAAACACTACTACCACTCTATAATCACTAGAGCCAAAAAAGTATCAGTGATTTACTCTACATCTAACAACAAACTACCATCTAAGTTTTTGTATGAGTTGGATATAAATCATCCTCAAAACATACTTATAGACAGCAGTATGTTTTATGATACCCCATCTTTGTTAAAAAAGAGTGATGATATAGCACCTGTAGCATTTGATGCTTCATCTATGCTCTGGTCGGCTTCAAGACTCAAAGTATTTTTAGAGTGTAAAAGAAAGTTTTACTACAGATATATCCAAAAGATAGATCAAAAGCCTACAGATGATATAAATGCAGGGGTATTACTGCACCAAGCACTACAAAATGTGTATCAAAAAAACTCCAGCTATACAACCAAGGAGCAGTTATCTAAAGAGTTATCTATAAGTTTGGAACAACTCTTAGATAGTGACAACCTTAGTGCATACCATAAAGCTTGGTGGGAAGCCAAACTAAAGCCTTTTATAGCCAAACAGATAGAGTATTTCAAACAAGGATACAAAGTAGTAGAGACTGAGTATAACATCAAAGGCACTATAGCAGGATTGGAGTTTAGAGGTGTGGTTGACAGGATAGACCAAGATAGCACTCATACTGTTGTGATAGATTATAAAACAGGCTCTATCACAGAAGCAAACCGTAGTAAAAACTTGGAAAAACTCAAAGATTTTCAGATGAGTATATACCATCTACTACTATCTTCAAACTATCCAAACTTGCAGTTGTACTTTATCCCTATACTAGAGAGTGGTGATATGATACAGATCAAAGAGTTAGAAGCCAAAAATGAGCTTTTGATAGATATACTACAAGAGATCAAATCCCTAAAGAGTCTTGAACCACAAAAATGCGAAGAGTTATCTACTTGCAAATACTGCCCATATACTCTGCTGTGTGGCAGAGGGGAATACTTATAAACAAATATATGATAAAAATCTTATAAATATCATCACTATATTTGATTTTTATCTTTTATCATACTCTTTTCATCAAATTTATAAATTTTAAAATAAAAAACTACATCATAAAGTACAAATAACCTATAATTTATATCCCAAAAACAAAATTAGAGGAGAGGAAATATGTCAAAATTTCTACAAAAGCTTTTTGTAAATATATCACTCGTTTTATTTACATTACAAATATCAAATGCTTCTAGTATGATGAATTATCAAAGCTGGAAAAACAGATGCCAATACATACCACACAATGATAACAAAACCCCAACAGCTATAGCTAAAGCTACACCAACTACTGCACAAAGTGGTGAAATTATAGAGTTTGATGGTAGCCAAAGCAGTGATGAGGATGGTGATATAGTTGCATATGAATGGAAAGATGGTAATAATGTTTTATCTACAGAGGTAACTTTCAGTATAGATACACTTACTATTGGAGAGCATACCATAATATTAACTGTAAAAGATAACGATAATGCAACAGATAGTGATAGTATAAAAGTTACTATTACTGCAGCAGATAAAGACTATAGCTTGAAAAAAACAGAACAAACTGCTTGTTATGAGTACGAAAACAATGAACAAGTTGAATGTTCAGATGAATATAAAGGTCAAGATGGATACTACCGTGCAGGAGTTGAACCAAACTATACAAGAGATGATGATAAAGATATAGTTACAGATCACTTAAGAGTACTTATGTGGCAAGATGACAGTATGGTAAAAGAGGTTACTAAAGCTTGGCTGACAAGTGACAATTTTGATAAATGCGAACAAAACCAAGATGAATCCTGCTATGACACATCCGGCGATACAGCAGCAACATATTGTCAAAACTTGACACTTGGAGGATACAATGACTGGAGACTGCCATCTAGAAAAGAACTGATAGATTTAAATGTCTATGGAGCAAATGATACATATATTCATCCTATATTTCAAAATACAACTTTTAGATCATTCTGGTCATCAACAACATATCAAGGATCTTTACATAATGCGTGGGATATATCTAGTTATCAAAGTTATAGTACAAAAGATACCCAAAAATATATTCGTTGTGTTAGAGATATAAACAAATAACAATAAAAAAGGATAAAAAATGTCAAATAAAACTTTGAAGATACAAACAATAATATGGTTGTTTTTTATATGTATATCAACTGTAAATGCAGACTTTATAAGAGATGAAGATAAAGAAATCGTTACAGATACATCTACTCATTTACAATGGCAAGATGATAAAAATGCTACAAATGGTTATATATGGGAAGATGCTGTAAAGTATTGTGAAAATCTAACACTTGGAGGATATGATGATTGGAGATTACCAAATATTATAGAATTACTTTCTATTGTGGATGATTCTCGCATAAATCCCACTATCAATACTACATTTAAAAATACAGCCAATAAAAACTACTGGACATCAACAACTCGTGATAGTGATACAAAAGTAGCTTGGTGTGTTGAATTTAGTGATGGACAGTCATACTACAGTTTTAAAACAGACAAAACAATAGTAAGATGTGTTAGAGATGATAACTAAACCACAAAGAAGAGAGTCAATACTCCTCTTCTTTGATATAACTTTTTGCCCACTCTTTGATACTCTCTCGTTGTTCTTTTGTAAGTCTAGCTTCTTTGTGAACTGTCAGATACATAGGAAGTGGCATACGAAAATCTATAGTTTGAACTATCTTTTGGTATAGTTTTTGCTTTTTGTCTTCATCATACTTTTGCCACTCTTGAAAATTAAATGTTTTTCTACCAAACTTTACATGACTTTTTACTTCCCAAGATATAGGTGCTATATGACCATACCATGGCATAGTTGTCTGATAAGAGTGACAATCATAACAAGATGTTTTTAACATACCCATGATCTCTTTGGGTGCTTTTATCTCATCTTTTGGATCTATATGTGTAGGTACTGATGGGATTTGAATCTGTATGATTTGCAACACTATAAGTGTACCCAAAAGCCATTTGAAGATACTTTTTAGCATAGATGTTATCCTTTTTTTAAAATGAGCGTATTATACTATAAGTAGGTTAATTAAGCTAGGTCGGGGTATTCCCACTCCGACCTAGGAGTTTGACACGGTCAAACCTACGGATTGTATCTCAATTATATGCAATATCAGGATAATTTATTGATTTTTTGTAGGTTTGACCATGTCAAACATATATTTTAAATTCAAAACAATGTCTTTTGGGGTATTTTTGCTTTTTGTTTGACACACTCACATCTACCACAAAGCTAAAAGCTTTATGCTATAATGCTAAAAACCAAAAAGAGAACAACTATATGAGTGCAGAGATGAATTTTCAACCTTTTTTGGCATACTCGGCTAGTGCAGGTAGTGGTAAGACTTTTGCATTGGCTGTAAGATATGTCTCTTTGCTTTTTATGGGAGTGGATGCATCTACTATACTAGCAGCTACTTTTACCAACAAAGCTGCATCTGAGATGAGACAAAGAGTTATAGAGTCTTTGCAAAATCTAGGGGACAATGAAGCTTTTTTGGATGAGATAAGCAAACAAACAGGTATCTCACACAAAAATTTGATAGAGCAAAAATCATCTGTACTCAACACTTTTTTATCTACAACTTCACATATCGTTACTATCGATAGCTTTTTTACATCCATCTTAAAATCAGCCTCACTATCTATCGGTTTGGAGCCTGACTTTGTTACCAAAGAAAGAAGTGCCATAGAGTTAGAAGAGGAGTTTTTACTAGAAGTTGTCTCACAAGGAGATATATACACTCTTGTAGAGTTGGCTTTGGATATAGAAGACAAAAGATTTGCCAAGATATTTGATATAATGCAAGAGTTTTACAAACTAGATCCTCTTTTGGGTTCTTTAGAGAGTGTTGATGCTGATATATCGCTGATAGAAAATGCCATAGAGGAGTTAAGAGACAAACTTCACAAAAGCATCATAGATGCAAAAGCCTCTCAAAGTGCCATAGCCAATTTCGCTCCTGTATCTCTCAAAGAGTTATCTGCAAAAACTGTGTTCAAAAAAGAGTCTTTATACGATCACAGATACTACACAAAAGCACTCAAAACAAATCCTTGGATAGAAGATATGTTTTTAGAGTTAAAAGATATGATAAGAGTATGGCTACTAGCCAAAGAGGCTCATATACTCTCTAAGCTTTTTGCCAACTACAACTACTATAAAAATGCACTAATCTCCAGAGCCAAAAGTACAGGAGAGCTTAGTTTTGATGATCTTACATACTTTACATACAGACTTTTGTATGAAGCTGTATCCAAAGAGTTTTTATACTTCAAACTTGACTCACAGTTTCATCATATACTCTTAGATGAGTTTCAAGACACATCTACGCTACAGTATATGCTCTTAAAACCACTCATAGATGAGATATTTGCTGGTTATGGTCAAAATGAATTTAGGACATTTTTTTATGTAGGAGACAAAAAGCAGTCTTTGTATCGTTTCCGTGGTGGAGTGGAAGAGCTTTTTGATAAGGTGGCTTTTGATTATAATATCAAGATAGAGCCTATGGATACAAACTATCGAAGTGCTAAACATATCGTAGAACAAGTTAATGAGTGGTTCACTCCTTACATAGAAGGTTATCAAAAACAATATAGTAGAGAAGATGCCATAGATGGATATGTGGAGGTAAAAGAGTGCGAAGAAGATATACTAAGTGATGCTATATCTGTCACCAAAGAGTTGCTATCTTTGGGTATTGCTCTTGAAGATATAGCATTTTTAGTATCTACCAACAAAGATGGTCAACAACTCCAAGAGGCTTGTTTTAAAGCAGGGATAGACACCCAACTCAAAACTACAAGTTCACTCAAAAACTTACCCAAAATAGCATCACTAGTAGCGATGGTTGAGTATCTTGTATATGGTCATAAGATAGACAAAAAAGCATTTGAAAGTAGATTGGATATATCTTTGGATAGATTTGATAGAAGATGGTTTGATATATCACTCACACCTACAGTAGTACTTCATAAACTCATCAAAGAGTTTGGGTATCACAACAGTGATGCCAATATCTTGGCACTTTTAGAGTATGCTTCCTCATTTGATAGTATCACTACATTTTTAGAAGAGTTTGAAAACTCATCCATAGAGATAGCATCCAACACACAACACGGTGCAAAGATCATGACTATACACGGCTCAAAAGGGTTGGAGTTTGATTTTGTGATAGTACTAGATAAACTAGGCAAACCCAAAAACAACTCTTCTGTGATACTTTTTGAGTATGATGAAGACTTAAGAGTCAAAGATATAGTATATAGACAAAAAAACAGAGAATTTTTCGATACAGATTATGCTGGTGTATTGGCACACAACAAGATACTGTCACAAAAAGATACTCTCAATGTACTGTATGTAGCATTTACAAGAGCTGTCAAAGGTATGTTTATACTCAAAAAATCCAAATCATCACTCTTTGATATTATAGATATGAAACCTATGTCACTAGGAGTATTTGAAGAGTTAAAACCTGCTCTAAAAACATCCAAACATACTTTAACTCCTATGAAAATGAATTTAACATATCATGGAAAACAAGATATAAAAACCAAACAAAACACTACAACCAATACAGATGCCATACTTTTTGGAAATGCCCTGCACTATACACTGCAGATGCTCTTAGAGTTTCAAACAGATATGATAGATGAAGCTATAAGTGCTATGTATTATAAGTATGGGACTCTTTTGGATGATAGTATGGTATCAGATATAAAACACAGAGTAGAGATGTTGCTTTTAAACGAAGAGTTTATCTCACTACTAAAAGATGCCAAGATATACAAAGAACAACCTCTTAGCTTTGAAGGAGAGATAAAACAGGTTGACTTGCTTTTGGAGTATGAAGATAAGTATATAGTAGTAGATTACAAAAGTTCTATCCAAGATATGATAAAGCATAAACGACAAGTAATTTACTACCAAAAAGCTATAGAGAGTATCACTTCTAAACCTACAAAAGGTATTATAATCTATCTTTTGAAAGAAAAAATAGATATAATCTTAATCTAAACTTAATTTAAGAATATTATAAGTTTATTTGGATACAATCCGTTCACCAAAAAGCGAAAGCTAAAAATATATAAGGAAAAATCATGAAAATGACTCAAGTCACAAAACCTCATGAAGTACAAAGAGAGTGGGTTTTGATAGATGCAGAAGGTAAAACTTTTGGTCGTATCTTAACTGAAGTAGCAACTCTTCTTAGAGGTAAACATAAGCCATCATTTACTCCAAATGTAGATTGTGGTGATTTCGTAGTAATCATCAACGCTGAAAAAGCTAAATTTACAGGTGTAAAACTAGAAGATAAAGAGTACTTTACTCACTCAGGATACTTTGGTTCTACAAAATCTAAAAAACTTAGCGATATGCTAGAAAACCACACTGAAAAACTTTATAAGTTGGCAGTTAGAGGTATGCTTCCAAAAACAAAACTTGGAAGAGCAATGCTTAAAAAACTAAAAGTGTATGCTGGTCCTGAGCATCCACATACAGCACAGTTCAACAAAGGGGCTAAATAATGGCAACAGTATATGCAACAGGTAAAAGAAAAACAGCTATCGCAAAAGTATGGCTAACTCCAGGTAACGGAGAAATCACAATAAACGGTATGACACTTGACCAATGGCTAGGTGGACACGAAACATTGAAAATGAAAGTTAGACTTCCACTAGAAGCTACAAAACAACTAGAAGCAGTAAATATCAAAGCTACTACACTAAGTGGTGGGTATTCAGCTCAAGCTGATGCTGTAAAACACGGTATCTCAAAAGCACTTGTAGCTTACGAGCCAAGCTTTAGAGCTATCCTTAAACCTATGGGTCTTCTTACTCGTGATGCAAGAGTTGTTGAGCGTAAGAAACCAGGTAAGAAAAAAGCAAGAAGATCTCCACAATTCTCAAAAAGATAGTCGATACTATCTCTTACTTTTTTGGGCTTTTGCCCAAATACATTATACTTTAAACTCCAAACTAACTACTGTACCACGATATTTTTGAGATATAATTTCTATACATATATTATTGTCATCACAATACTCTTTAACGATAGCCAAACCGATACCATCACCTTGATTGGCTGAGTTGGATTGATAATATCTCTCAAACACCCTTAGTAACTCTATCTCATCCATACCGATACCACTATCTTGGATATGTAGTTTGTTATCTTTATAGTAGATTTTTATAGTTGAGTCTTTAGGGGAGTATTTCATAGCATTTGAGATGAGATTGTCTATCATCTTTTCAAATCCTATCTTATCTGCTGTGATAGTTATCTCTTGGGGAATATCTAGTTCAAAATCTTGTCTTTGTTGCTCCAAAAACTCTTCTACTCTTGCATAGACTAACT
>Ga0256828_1002863_pt1 | contig 10058 bp, 7 predicted proteins | sample CV88metaG_FD_185993 | JGI IMG/M metagenome (GOLD analysis project Ga0256828, IMG submission 185993) | Hydrothermal vent microbial communities from East Pacific Rise, Pacific Ocean - CV88 | ecosystem: Environmental > Aquatic > Marine > Hydrothermal vents | place: Pacific Ocean: East Pacific Rise... | reverse complement strand
GGAGCGACACTTGCAGGGCATGTTGAGCTTGGTAACCATGTGGTGATTGGTGGTCTTACGCCAGTACATCAGTTTGTACATATAGGTGATTATGCGATGATAGGTGGTGCTTCTGCCTTGGCACAAGACATCCCTCCATTCTGCCTTGCTGAAGGAAATCGAGCAAACCTAAGAGGTCTTAACCTTACTGGACTTAGAAGAAGTATGGAAAGAGAAGATATCAATGCACTTAAACTGGCATATAGAGAACTCTTTGAACAAGGTAACCCTTTACAAGAAGTAGCTCAAAGACTTTTTGAGACAACAGAATCAGAAAAAGTTAAAAAACTATGTGAATTTATAAAAACCTCTAAACGAGGAATACCATTTAATAGAATAAAGAATGAGGACAAAGAATGAGTACAACTAAAGCATGTAGCTTTTGTGAAGCACAAGAGAGTGAAGAGAATCCACTTATTGCAGGAGAAAGTGCCTATATATGTTCAAACTGTGTAGTTTCAGCCTACAAAATACTCTTTGGAGATGAAGAGGTTGAAGCCGCAGAAAGTAATAATGAAGTACATACACTCTATACGCCAAAAGAGATAGATGCTATGCTGAGTGAATATGTTATCGGTCAAGAGAAAGCCAAAAAGACGCTTTCCGTTGCTGTATATAATCACTATAAGCGTATTTTTAAAGACAATGTAGAAGATGATACACAAATTTCTAAATCAAATGTACTTCTCATAGGACCAACAGGGTCAGGAAAAACACTTTTGGCTCAAACTATTGCAAGGTTTTTAAATGTACCTATTGCTATTGCAGATGCAACAAACCTTACTGAAGCAGGATATGTAGGTGAAGATGTTGAAAATATTCTTACCAAGCTTCTTATGGCAGCAGATGGTGATCCACAACGTGCAGAGCAAGGTATAGTATTTATCGATGAAGTAGACAAAATTGCCCGTATGGGTGAAAACCGTTCTATCACACGTGATGTCTCTGGTGAAGGAGTACAACAAGCCTTACTTAAACTCATAGAGGGTTCTGTGGTAAACATCCCACCAAAAGGGGGACGTAAGCATCCTAACCAAGACTTCATCCAGATAGACACATCAAACATTTTATTTATCTGTGGTGGTGCATTTGATGGTCTCAATGATATTCTCAAAAGAAGACTTGGAGCAAACACCCTTGGTTTTGGTCAAGAAAAACGTTCTAAGAAAGAAGAAGAAAATCTTCTTCATCTTGTAGAAGCTGACGATTTAGTTACTTATGGTCTTATCCCTGAGCTTATAGGACGTTTGCATGTTTTGGCTACTCTTGGAGAAATAAGTAAAGAAGATATGGTACGTATTTTAGTAGAGCCTAAAAATGCACTGGTAAAACAGTATCAAAAACTTTTTGAAATTGATGATGTAAAACTTACATTTGAAGAGGATGCACTCAGCCTCATTGCACAAAAGGCACTAGATAGAAAAACAGGAGCAAGAGGGTTACGTTCTATTTTAGAAGAAATTCTTCTAGATATTATGTATGAACTCCCTGAACTTTCTGGCTATGAAGTAGTCATTACAGAAGATGTAGTTGAATCTGGTTCCAAACCACTCTATATCAAAGATAAAAAAACAGCGTAACAACAAAAGGATTTAAAGTATGTTTAAAAAAATATTAGGAATGTTTTCTAACGATTTAGCCATTGACTTAGGAACAGCAAATACCCTTGTTTTGGTAAAAGGACAAGGTATCAGTATCAATGAGCCTTCTGTTGTTGCCATACAGTATGATAAACATGGTCAGCAGCGTATTCTGGCTGTAGGACAAGAAGCCAAAGATATGGTGGGTAAGACACCAGGTAACATTAAAGCCATTCGTCCTATGAAAGATGGTGTAATTGCTGACTTTGAAGTCACAGAGATGATGATTCGTTACTTCATTGAAAAAGCACATAATAGAAAAAGATTTTTCTCTCCTCGTATTATTATCTGTGTACCTTATGGATTAACACAAGTAGAAAGACGTGCAGTAAAAGAATCAGCAGAACAAGCTGGGGCACGTTATGTATATCTCATTGAAGAGCCTATGGCAGCAGCTATTGGAGCAGGTATTCCAGTAAAAGATCCAAATGGTAACCTTGTAGTAGACATTGGTGGTGGTACTACTGAGATTGGTGTAACTTCACTAGGTGGATTGGTTATTTCTAAATCTATCCGTATCGCCGGAGACAATTTAGACCAAGCCATCATTGACTACATTAAGAAAAATTTTAACCTTCTCATTGGTGATAGAATTGCAGAAGAACTTAAAATTAAAATTGGAACTGCAATTCCATTAGAAGAAGATCTTGTAACAACTGTAAGAGGTAGAGATCAGGTGGAAGGATCTTTAGCTTCTATGGAGATTACTTCTGAACATATACGTGCTGCGATGAAAGATTCATTAGAAGAAATAGCAGATGCACTCAAAGATGTACTTGAACAAACACCTCCAGAACTTGCAGGTGATATTGTTGAAAATGGTATTGTATTGACTGGTGGGGGTGCATTAATTCGTGGATTAGACAAATACCTTTCAGATATTGTTAAACTTCCTGTATATATTGCAGAAGAACCTCTGTTGGCTGTTGCAAAAGGTACAGGTATTGCTTTAGATGAGATAGATTTACTCCAACAAATGGCATATGAAGACTAGACTCGTCGTCATTGCTATACTGTTACTCATGTTAACAGTACTATTATCAAGAAATAATGAGCGTATCACCGATACGCTTTTAGATACTATTAATCCTATTAAACAAGTCTATAAAAATTTCACACAAAGTTTAGAAGATAAAAGTCATTCTTATATCTTTCAAAAAGAATCTATAGAAAAACTCAGCCTTGAAAATCGTATATTACGTAAACGTCTTCTTGAACAGATGCACTATATTGAACAAGTAAAAAATATTTATGAAGTATTACCCGATTTAAGCCGTTTGCCTACCCCTGCTATCTCCATCATAGAGACTATCTCTTATGTAAAACTCAACAGTTTTTCACAAGTCATACTCACTAAACCAAAAAACATGAAAACCAATGAACTGCATGGAATCATACAAGGAAGAGTAGTCGCAGGTATAGCCAGAGTGCAAAACAATCAACTTTATGGTTATTTAACTTCTGATAAAAAATGTCGTTTTTCTGTCTTTATAGGAGAAACAAAAGCCCCTGGAATTGCTTTTGGATATGAACAAAATGAGATGAGAATTAAATTTATACCAAAATGGCATCACATTAAAGAAGGTGATAAAGTAGTCACTTCAGGACTTGACAATATTTTCTTTGCAAATATTCCTGTAGGCATAGTGACAAAAATAGAAGTTCAAAGCGCCTATACTGTTGCACATATTAAAACCTATAGTGATATTTTTCATCCTAAAACGTTTTTTCTTATTACTGATGCAAAAGCAACACTCACAGAAAATTTTGATAGCAATAAAACCAACCTTGCTTTACCTCCACAATCCAATAGACATCAACTAGACAATAATGAAACAAATGCTACGATTTCTGTTTCAGATATGAATGATACAACACCTGTGGTCTCTAGTATTCCATCACGTATTGATCAAACACAGGAAAACTTAATAGAACCAGAGACTATAGAAGAAGAGCATATTGCACCAAAACCAAAGGTTAAAAAAAGAAAAAGAAAAAGAAAACCTTCATCAAGTCATTTAGACTTATTCTAAGCAGTAAATTTTTTCATAAAAAGCCCCTAAAATTAAGGGGCTTTTCTAGCTCTTCACTGTATAATATCAAACTAAAAATCAAGGGTATTTCTTCATGCCAAAACGCACAGACATCAAAACTATTTTACTTATCGGTTCAGGACCCATTGTTATTGGACAAGCCTGTGAATTTGACTATTCGGGTACACAAGCTGCCAAAACACTTAAAGAGTTAGGCTACAGAGTCGTACTTATTAACTCTAACCCTGCTACCATCATGACAGACCCAGAGTTTGCAGACAGAACCTACATAGAGCCTATTACTCCTGAGGTTATTTCTAAAATCATTAAACAGGAAAATGTAGATGCTATACTACCTACCATGGGTGGACAGACAGCACTGAATGTTGCTATGGATATGAATGATGCAGGTATGCTTAAAGGTATCGAATTCCTAGGAGCTAACCCCGAAGCCATCAAAAAAGGTGAAGATAGACATCTTTTTAATGAAGCAATGATAAAAATTGGTATGGATTTACCCAAAAGTGCCAATGCCTATAACCTAGAAGAGGCACTGACACTTGCTAAAGAGATAGGTTTCCCTGTTATTTCAAGAGCATCATTTACCATGGCTGGTGGTGGATCAGGTGTGGCTTATAACATTGATGAGTTTAAAAAACTTGCCCAAGAAGGTCTAGATGCATCACCAATCAGTGAGATTGAGATTATGGAATCACTTCTTGGTTGGAAAGAGTATGAGATGGAGGTTATCCGTGATAAAGCCGATAACTGTATCATCGTATGTTCCATCGAAAACTTTGACCCTATGGGTACACACACGGGTGATAGTATTACCATTGCTCCTGCACTTACACTGACAGACAAAGAGTACCAAAATATGCGTGATGCATCATTTAAAATCTTACGTGAAATTGGTGTAGACACAGGTGGTTCTAATGTACAATTCTCTATTAACCCAGACACTGGTCGTATGATTGTTATTGAAATGAACCCAAGAGTAAGTCGCTCCTCTGCACTTGCATCAAAAGCTACAGGATATCCTATTGCCAAAGTCGCTACCCTACTTGCAGTTGGATATACACTTGATGAAATCACCAATGACATCACAGGAACACCTGCATCATTTGAGCCGGTTATTGACTACATCGTGACAAAGCTTCCTAGATTTACTTTTGAAAAGTTTCCTATGGCAAACTCTACACTGACTACAGCGATGAAGTCTGTAGGTGAAGTGATGGCTATTGGTCGTACCTTTAAAGAATCATTCCAAAAAGCACTTTGTTCACTGGAAACTGGACTTACAGGATTTAATCCTATCAAATGTGATGGTGAAGAGCTTGTACGTGAGATTCGTCGTTCTCATGCAGACCGTATGCTCTATGTTTTTGAGGGACTTAGACGTGGTATGACGGTTGATGCTATCTTTGATCTGTGTAAAATAGACAGATGGTTCCTCTACCAACTTGAAGAGCTAGCACTTCGTGAAAAAGAGATGGATATTGCCCTACTTACCGATGCTACCAGACTACGTGAAGTAAAATCTGAAGGTTTCTCAGATGCAATGATTGCTGAAGTCATTAACAAAAAAGAAGGTCTTACACTCTCTGAAAATGACATCTACACTGCCAGAGAAAAAGCTGGTGTAGTGCTTGAGTATAATGAAGTAGATACTTGTGCTGCAGAGTTTAAAGCACTTACCCCATACCTCTATTCAACCACTAACATCACAAAACTTCCTAAAGTAGAGATACCTGCGTCTAAAGAGAAAAAAGTTCTTGTTATTGGTGGAGGACCTAACCGTATTGGTCAGGGTATTGAATTTGATTACTGTTGTGTACATGCAGCCTTCGCTCTAGAAGACATGGGTGTGAAGTCTATTATGTATAACTGTAACCCAGAAACAGTTTCAACTGATTATGATACTTCAGATATTCTCTACTTTGAGCCTATCGACTTTGAGCATGTAAGAAATGTGATTGAACTTGAAAAGCCAGATGGTGTGATTGTACACTTTGGTGGACAAACGCCTCTTAAACTTGCTAAAGATTTAACAGCGATTGGTGCTAAAATTTCTGGTACAACTGCAAAAGTGATTGACCTTGCAGAAGATAGAGAACTTTTCTCTGCGTTTATTAATGATCTTGGTCTTAAACAACCAGAAAATGGTACTGTTTTTGAAAAAGACAAAGCACTTGTCGTAGCAAATCGTATTGGGTATCCTGTGCTTGTACGTCCTTCATTTGTACTGGGTGGACGTGGTATGAAAACCGTGTACTCAGATGAAGAACTTAACCAATACATGGATGAAGCCGTTTCAGTTTCTAACGATGCACCAGTCCTCATAGATAAATTCCTTGACAATGCTATTGAACTAGACGTTGATGCTATTTGTGATGGTACTGATGTATACATTGGTTCAGTGATGCAACACATTGAAGAAGCAGGTATTCACTCTGGTGACTCTGCTTGTTCACTTCCACCAGTAAGTATCTCAGAATCACTTCAAGAAGAAGTCAAAGTACAAACAGCTGCCATAGCTCTTGGTCTTGGTGTTGTAGGTCTTATGAATATTCAGTATGCTATCCACAAGGGTGAGATTTACCTTATCGAAGTAAACCCTAGAGCATCACGTACAGTACCATTTGTCTCTAAGGCTACGGGTGTACCACTGGCTAAAGTAGCAACTAGAGTCATGATACAAGGTGACTTGAAAGAGGCATTGAAATTCTACGATACCTTTAACGTCGTAAACTTCGATAAAAAAATCATGGAACCAACACTTAAAAACCATGTTGCAGTAAAAGAAGCGGTATTCCCTTTCAACAAACTTCCTGGATCAGACCTTATCTTAGGCCCTGAGATGAAGTCTACCGGAGAAGTCATGGGTATATCTGATAATTTTGGTATGTCTTTTGCCAAATCACAGTTTGCCTCTAAAAACAACATTCCACTAGAAGGTAAAATCTTCTTGTCACTCACCGAAGCAGACAAGCCTAATGCGGGTGAAGTAGGAAAAATGTTTACAGATCTTGGATTTGAGATAGTGGCAACTTCAGGAACACACAGTGCCCTTGAAGCTGCAGGTGTAGCCTCTACAAAAGTACTTAAAATCTCTGAAGGTCGCCCAAATATTGATGATATGATTAGAAACGAAGAGATAGCCATTGCTATCAACACTTCAGACAATGCAGGAAGTAAAACAGATGCAAGAACCATCAGACAATCTGTACTTGCAAACCATGTGGCTTACTTTACTACTCTAGCAGCGGCAAAAGCGACAGCTATGGCGATTAAAGAGCTTAAAGCAACAGGTGGAGAACTTCAGCCTAAAGCGTTACAGGATTATTTAGCGTAACGCTTTACCTTTAGGAGAGAAAATGTTAAAAGACAAAGTTTTTTTGACACAAACCGATACAACAATCGGTTTTGTCTCCCAAAATGCTGAGAAGCTCACAACAATCAAACAACGCCCTCCTCACAAACACTACATAAAAGCAATAAACAGCCTAAAAACACTCAAAAATTTCACCCGTGTACCTTCACAACATAAAAAGAGAATTAGACGTGCAAAGAAAACAACTTTTATATTGCCAAATGATTACTCCTACCGTGTGATAAGGGATAAACATCATCTACTCCTTCTTAATAGACTTACATGGGCATATACAACTTCTGCCAATCTAAGTAACAAAGATTATGATGAATATTTTGCAAAAAAAATGGCAGATGTAATCATTGAACCACTTAAACAGAATCAAGAAGCATCAAAAATCTATAAATTGGGCAAACACAAACTCAAAAGGATACGCTAATGTCACTACTCTATGAAAACAAGAACATCAAAATAGAAAGTGAAGATTCTGAAATACCTTGGCTTAAAGTGTTTACTCAAAATCCCTATAAAGAGATGAGTGAAGTACCTCAAGAGATTAAAAATGAAATCTATGTACTTTTGGATATCATTGAAAAAGAGATGTTACACTATTATAAACCCAAAAAAATAAACATTGCCTCCTTTGGAAACTATATGCCTCATGTACATTGGCATATTATGGCACGTTTTGAAGAGGACAGCTACTTTCCTGAACCTATGTGGGGAACAAAACAAAGAGAAGCCATACTCTCTCTACCCTCTTTTAAACTTTTTTGTAATAATTTAGTGAAAATGATTGATAAATGAAAATCACAAACATCCAAACCAAAATTCTCAAAGCCCCACTCAAAAACCCATTCATCACTTCACTACGGCGTGTGGATGCCTTAGAAGATCTTGTAATCATTATTGAATGTGATGATGGCTCTGTAGGCTACGGTGAAGGTGCTCCTACTCCTGTCATTACTGGGGAGACTATGGGTTCTATGGTGGCAACTATAGAATACATCAAACCTCATATACTAGGTCGTGAGATAGAAGATTTTGATGCTATAATTACCCTACTACACTCTTTGATAGTTAAAAATACCACAGCAAAGTCTGCACTTGAAATAGCCCTTTATGACTTAAAGGCAAAGTCTCAGAAACTCCCACTTTACCGTATGCTCGGAGGTACGCAAACCAAGTTTAGTACGGACATCACCATAAGTATGGGTGAGATAGACAAGATGATAACAGACTGTCACTCTGCTGTGACACTAGGGTATGATACATTAAAAATAAAGATAGGTGATAACCCACAAAAAGATGTGGAACGTGTGGTAGCCATACATGATGCTTTAGATAAACACATCAAACTAAGACTCGATGCCAATCAAGGCTGGTCTGCCGAAGAATCTGTAACCCTGCTTCATGCCTTAGAGAAAAAAGGTATCATCGCAGAGTTCATAGAGCAACCTGTCGCTGCTGATGACCTAGAGGGACTCAAATACATTAAAGAGCGTGTAGAGACACCGCTACTTGCTGATGAGAGCATTTTTAGCCTCAAAGATGCTCAAAAGTTACTAGAGATGCAAGCCATAGACTACGTGAACATCAAACTGGCAAAAACTGCAGGTATTACCCAAGCCTTAGAACTTACAGACCTCTCAAAGAGTTTTGGCGTTAAATGTATGATAGGCTGTATGCTAGAAGGTCCTATATCTGTGGCTGCAGGAGTACATGTGGCATCTGCCAAAGCTGACATTATTACCATGCTTGACCTTGATGCTGTGAGTTTGCTTGCATCTCACCCTGTCACAACTGCTATACAGTTTGATGAGAGTACTATTACGCTTTCAAATGAACCAGGGTTGGGAGTAACGTATTGAACACCTTAGAAGAACTAAAATCAGGTAGCCTAAATAGTGCAAAGAAAATCAAATTAGCTTGTGGACTTGAGACATTTCCCCAAGAACTATTTGCTTTGTCAAAGACTTTAGAAGTGTTAGATTTAACAGATAATAAACTTAGTACTCTGCCAGAAGATTTTGGAGTATTTAAAAAACTAAAAATCCTATTTTTATCAAATAACAACTTCACAGAAGTACCTTCTGTACTATCACAATGCCATAATCTCTCTATGATAGGTTTTAGAAATAACCAAATAGACACGGTAGCAGAAAATGCCCTCCCCCTGACAACACGTTGGCTCATACTCACAGACAATGCACTAGAGAAACTACCCAACTCAATGGGTGACTTAACACTGCTTCAAAAGTGTATGCTCTCAGGTAACAGACTGACTGAACTACCACAGAGTATGTTAAAGTGTCACAACCTAGAGCTTTTACGTATCGCAGTAAACCAACTTACAGCCCTACCTACGTGCCTACTTGAACTACCTAAACTCTCATGGTTAGCATATGGTGGTAATCCATTTTGTGCCAAGCACCCTAACTGTGACACACCACTTAACAAGATACCATGGAATGCACTAGAGATAAAAGAGGTACTAGGAGAAGGTGCCTCAGGGCTTATCTCTAAAGCTCTGTATGAAGGTAAAGAAGTAGCAGTGAAAGTCTTTAAAGGAGAGATCACCTCCGATGGACTCCCAGAAGAAGAGATGGATATCAATATCTCTATAGGACATCATGACCATCTTGTAGATGTGCTTGCACGTGTCACAGGTCATCCAGAGGGTAAAGACGTACTGATGTTAGAGCTTATCCCTTCACACTTCTTTAACTTAGGTTTACCCCCTACTCTTCAAACTTGCTCACGTGATGTCTACCCAGAAGATTTTAGCCTCTCGTTAGCTCATGCACTTAAAATTCTGAAAGGCATGGCAGCCGCAGCTGTACACATGCACGAGCGTGGCATCATGCACGGAGACTTCTATGCACATAATATCATGATAGATGCTAAAGCCAATAGCATACTGGGCGATTTTGGTGGGGCATCATACTATGAACCTAAAGAAGTGGAAATACG
>Ga0256828_1002862_pt1 | contig 10060 bp, 8 predicted proteins | sample CV88metaG_FD_185993 | JGI IMG/M metagenome (GOLD analysis project Ga0256828, IMG submission 185993) | Hydrothermal vent microbial communities from East Pacific Rise, Pacific Ocean - CV88 | ecosystem: Environmental > Aquatic > Marine > Hydrothermal vents | place: Pacific Ocean: East Pacific Rise... | reverse complement strand
ACTTTATATAAAAAGTAACCACTCTCTATATCTATGTAGAGAAGATATAGCTACACTAAAAAAACCGATAGAGTTTGATATCATCATAGAAGATATCGAAAAGAGTCCGTTCTAACGATATAGAGTCATAAAGACTCTATATTAGAACTTTGTACCCATAGAGAACTCAAATGATGTTGTATCATCACCTGCTTTATCATCTAATGGATAGGCAAATATTAGGTTTACAGCACCAAATGGTGATTGCCACTCTATCATAGCACCTGTTGATGAGCGTTTTATATCATCAAATCTCAAGTCACTTCCACTAGCAGTAGGCACAGGGTCGCTACTTAAGATACCATAATCATAGAAAAATGCCAATCTCATCTTAGCAGCTTCAGATAGTGGGATACTCGCCTCTGCTGTAAGTGACATTCTCTCAGTACCACCTATCTTATCACCTAAGAGTACAGGTGATAGAGAGTAAGATTGATAACCTCTAACAGAACCTAAACCACCCATAAATAGCCTCTCAGCAATAGGGATATACTCATCATCTTGAGAGATGATAGATGTATATCTAGCTTTAAATCTTAAAATCATATCATAATCTATCAATTCCTCTAAACCATAGAAAGCTCCAAACTTAGCATTAACCTTTACAAAGCTATCAAACTCATTATAACCTCTATCTAAGTTCTCCTGCTTCATATCTCCGTCCATTGAAGCTAACTCAAGTCCTAAGTATGCGATATAACCACTTCTTGGCATATAGTAGTCATCTGTATTATCCCATTTGATAGATGCGTAACCTGATATCTTTTTATACTGGTCATTATAAAACACTGATAGAGTATCATTACTATCTTCATTGTATGTAGATTCATTATCCATATACCCTATACCAACAGATGCGTATAGGTGTCTGTAAAACTGTCTTCCAACATTTAGTGTAGCACCTAGACTATCTTCTGTATATTCATCATACTCATACTCTTTTTTATAGATATTTATACCCAAACTATACAGACTATCCCAAATTCTAGGATTTACAAATGATAAGTTAAAGTTTTTTGCCACTTTTGAAAACTCAAAGCCCAAAGATGTATCCCAACCAGTCCCTAGAAGGTTTTTATCTGATATAGAAGCATTTACCATAAATCCTTCATAACTACCATAACCACCACCAAGAGATAAGTTACCAGTATGAGCCTCTGCTACTTTAACAATCAAGTTGATAGTATGTTCATCAACTCTTTGTGTCTGGATATCTACACTATCAAAGAAACCTGTTCTTGCTAAAGCACTTTTACTATCTTTTAAATCAGTAGAACTAAATGTATCCCCTGGAGCTAGGTAGATATATCTTCTAATAACTCTATCTTTAGTAGTACTGTTTCCAGAGATAAACACATCATTGATTGTAACTTTACTGCCTGATTGTATCTCATACTGTACATTTACAATACCACTTGGTAGTTTATTGATATGTGGAACTACTTTGGCAAAAGCATACCCCAAGTCACCAACGGCATTTTTGATATTGGTAATATCTTGTCTCATCTTCTTGATACTAAAGACTCTACCTTGCTTTAATCTCAAATTTGACTGAAGCTCTGATATATTTAACCCTTTTATAGCAGGTGTGATACTCAAACTACCAACTTTATATTGAAGTCCCTCATCAATGTTATAATCTATCGATGCTGTATAGTTACTATAATCAACTTTCATCAATGGCTTTGATACCTTAGCATCAAGATAACCATTATTCATATAGTTCTCTTTGATACGATAAGCATCATACTCAAGCTGGTCAACTTTAACTTCGCCTTTACCCAAAAATGGCAAATACTCCATCCAACCAGCCTCTTTATTGACTAAGCCGTCCTCTATTTGAGATTTATCTAAGCTTTTAGCACCGTTAAAATTGACATCTTCTATCTTTATCTTTTGTCCCTTATTGACATCAAATACAACAGATACTGCCTGTTTTTTATCTCCAACTGGTGTAACCTTAGCATCTACGATAGAGTCATAGTTACCTTTAGCTTGTAAAACACTCATAAGCTTATCTTTTGCCTCTTTGATAGACTCAGCATCATAAAGCCCTCCTCTTTTGATACCCAAAGAGTTTAAAATGCCTAAACCATCATCTCCAAAGCCATCTATTTGAACATTGGCAATAGATGGTTTCTCTTTAAAGTGGTAGATTAATCTACCGTGACTACCTTTATCTACCCATACATCTTCAAAATAACCTTGATTGTATAGCTTCAATATAGAGTCATCAATACTAGAGCTATCTATCTCATCACCGATATGTACCCCTGAAATCTCTTGTGCCATCTGTTTCGAGAGGTGAGACAAACCTTCATACTCAATAGATGTAATCTTTTGAGCTAAAAGTATAGATGTAGTAACACCGAGCGAAATTAGTAGTTTCTTATTCATACCAAACCAACCTATTTATAATATAATACTAAGTTTATCTATTTTTAGATTAAGAAATTCATAATATATCTAAAAAAGAATGGTATAATTACGCAAAAAAGTATAATTGATATGGATAAAAAAACTATTGGAATTATTGGACTAGGGTTAATGGGTGGTTCTCTATCTCTAGCTTTACAAAAATCATCAAATGATTATATTTTTGTAGGCTACGACCACAACAAAGAGCATGAGAGAGATGCTCTATCACTTGGGCTTGTCTCATCTATCGCACCTTCACTAGAAGAGATTAAAAAGTGTGACATCATCATACTTACTATACCTGTTGATGGGATTATCTCAGTCATACAACAGCTCAAAGATGTACCCAAAGATACAACTATCATAGATTTTGGTAGTACAAAAGAGAAAATCTCCAAATCTATCCCAAAAGAGATAAGAGAAAACTTTGTCACAGCTCACCCTATGGCTGGTACAGAAAAATTTGGGCCAAACTCAGCGATAGAGTATCTATACAGAGATAAAGTAGTAGTAATTTGTGATATAGAAAAAAGTGGTGAGTTACAGAAAAAAAGAGCTATTGAACTATTTGAAGATATAGAGATGAATATCGTATTTATGGACTCAAAAGAGCACGATAGACACGCTGCTTTTATATCTCATATGCCTCACGCTATAAGCTATGCTTTGGCAAACTCTGTGATGAACCAAGAGCAAAGAGAGAGTATCATCGCACTAGCTGGGGGAGGATTTAAAGATATGAGCCGTATCGCAAAATCTAATCCAACTATGTGGGAAGATATATTTAGACAAAACAAAAGTAACCTTCTTGAGGCTATAAACTCATTTCAAAAAGAGTTAAAAAAGTGCCAAAAGATGGTTGAGAATGATGAGTGGAGTGAGTTAAATAGCTGGATGGCTCAAGCAAATAAACTTCACGAAATCCTCTAAACTCTAAACATTGGAGTCAAAATATATGGAGCATTATCTATACTTTTGACTCTAAAGGCATCTACACATCTACCATCATCATTTAACTCAAATATTATCATCTGAAAGATACTCTTACACCTGTCATCTATATCGTGATGCTTACTAAATCCTTGTAAAAACCTAGAGATAGGTATCTCTTTTTTCATACCGATAACACCATCTATACAGCCACTAAGCCCCACATCACTCACATAACAACACCCATTTTGTATCTGTAAATCATCGGTTGCGACATGTGTATGAGTACCTAAGATAGCCGATACATCTTCTCCAACTATATGAAGCATAGCATTCTTCTCAGCACTCGCTTCAGCGTGAATATCTATAACTATATGGTTAAAACCTTGCTCTTTGAGCTTGGCAACCTCATCTACAATCATAGTAAAAGGGTTATCAACTAAAGGCATTGTATAGTGTCCCATAATATTAATAACAGCCAATCTCTTACCATCTACTTCAGTAGTATATAACCCCTCTCCTACACTATCTCTAGGATAGTTTATCGGACGGATTAGTGGGTACTTATCAAACATATTGACTATCTCTTTTTTATCAAAAGAGTGATTACCCCCACTCATCATATCTATACCATAACTCAATAGCTCTTTACAGTTTTTCTCACTCAAACCAAACCCGTGAGATGCGTTTTCATAGTTACCTATAACAAAATCCAACTCATACTGACTTTTCAACCTCTTTAAGTGCCTCTTTACACCCAATCTACCTGGTTTACCTACAATATCCCCTATAAAACCTATCTTCAAACTTCTACCTTTTATCTGACATTATGGATAGATTGTACTGATATATAACTTATATTTGATTGATAGCCTCTATCCTCTCTTTTGCCATCAATATAACATCTTCATCATTTGCCATATCCAACCAGACAAACCTCTGCCCACTCTGGATAGTCCCATCTAAAATATCACCACTATCTCTATATGCCAAATCCAATCTAGCTATATCAAACCCATTTGTAGTCTTACAAAACTGCTCCAATCTACTATTATCTGTACGATTTACATATAGATAACACCAACTTTTCAAACCATTACGCCCTACTCTTCCTCTAAGCTGATGTAGAGTTGCCAAGCCTAACCTATCAGCACCAACGATAACGATAAGAGTCAATCTCGGCAAAGAGATACCAACCTCTACCACCGTAGTTGCCAAGAGTATATTGCCCTGCTCTTTAAACTCCAAAAGCACATCTTCCTTTGCTCTATCTTTACCGTGAGTCATATAGACTCCATCAAACCGACTCTCCCAAAAGCTATAACTCTCTTGGAGTGATTTATATGGTATCTGTTCGCTCGGCTCAACTAATGGATAGATGATAAGCACTTGATGATTAAGGGCTATCTCATCTTCTATCTGCTTTAGTAAGCTAGGAAACCCATCTCGAGATATGAGTGAAGTGGTTACATCTTTCTCAAATGGAGTTGTTGTTATCAAACTTACATCTACCATCGCACTATCCATCATAGCTTGAGTACGAGGTATAGGTGTGGCTGAAAACTGTATATAGTGTGGTCTTCTATCTTCATAAGATACCATAGCCTCCAACATCGCCCGTTGCTGTGTCCCAAAACGGTGCTGTTCATCTACCATCACTAAAGATGCTTTTGGCACATCATCTTTATATAGTATAGAGTGTGTAGCTATGATAAAATCAGCACTCTTATAATCCCCTTTTGATGAAGATTGACTCAAAAGTGCTATATCGATATCTGGTGGTAGATATTTTTTTGCCTCCTCATAGAGTTGAAGAGCCAATATACTAGTAGGAGCCATCAATATAGCTCTCTTTGGATAAGCCATCATAGCAGATGCTAAGATAACCATAGTCTTACCACTTCCAACATCACCAACAACCATTCTCTTTGTGGCTCTATCTCTATTTGAAAAATCCCTCTTGATATCTTCGATAGTGGCTAACTGCTCAGGAGTAAGATTAAAAGGCAAAGAGGCGATAAACTCATCTACTTTACCATCTAAAATATCCAAAGGAGGCTTATTTACCCTCTTGTTTTGTAACTTTTTTATATGGTTATAAGCCTCTATAAACTTCAAAATTCTAACACTCTCACCACTATACCCATCACGAGAAAATAGCCTCTCTAAACTCTTAGGAAAGTGTATATCTAAAACTCTATCTATCTCCAAAGCACTAAGCCCCTCTTTGGATAGATTATCCCTAGTGATATATGTAGAGATTAACTCTTTTAATGAACTCTCTTTGATAGCACTCTTATACTTTGGTACTATACCTCCCACCTCTTTTAATATACGAGGTTGAGAGAGTTGAAAATAGCCCTTATAGAGTTCTAACTTACCCTGAACATAAACCCTAGAGCCTACTGAAAAACTCTTATAGTGATAAGCTGTTGCCCTAAAAAAAGTGGCATAGACTCTAGTCGATGTCTCGATATGCTCTAAAGTAACCCGAAACTTTCCACCAACAGATGAGTTACCAACAACTACAACATCTAAAGTAGATACCCTACCAACATCAAGAGATGTAGCCAAACGACAATCACTATAAGAGCTAGGTACAATTAGTGCCAAATCCAACAAAGTATAAATCTTGAGTTTAGAAAACAACTCTTTTGCCTCAACCAAAAAAGACTCCTATCAAAGATGATAAAATATTATACCAAATAACTACAACAATAGTAAAAAAAATGACATATTGTCATATTTATCTCTTCAATATATTTTTTGTTATAGCCAGATAGTATAAATCATCACTTAAACTCTTTAACTCATCTTTTACTAAGCGAAAACTCTTATCCATATCAGCGTGAGCAGTCGAGTTTCTGATATACCTAATCCTTGATGTGACATAGGTGTATTTGACAAACAACCCACCATCACCTTTTTTTGATAGAGTGTTATGTATATTTGTCAATTTTCTAGCTATCTCTTTATCTATATCTTTGACTATCTTATGGTTTGGATAAAACGGTGGAACCATACTCTTTTTGTTAGCAGAAAAGAGAGCATCAAAAAAATCTTTGGCTTTTGAGTATAGTTTGGATACATCTTCCTCTCCTATTAGATAGGTATATTTTGCTATCTCTTTTGAGTAACCCTTTACCGACTCAACTATATAGATACCCGTAGCTTCATTGAAAATTGTAATCGCATTTAAAAACAGCCCCTTCTCAAGTAGCAAATTTGCGAAGCTATAACTCTTTTGAAAAATATCCATCTTAGAGAAACTATCCAACTCCAACAATAACTCCTCAAGAGCCATAACCTCTCTATTTAAAGCAGAACTACCAACTCCAAAAAGTCTAACCTTCTCTAAAGCCTTTTTTATAGGAGAGTTCTCTTTTGAAAAAATTTGAAATGAGTTAGCATATAGATACTGAGAAACCTCATCTAAATCCTCCAAAAGAGCCTTGATATAGCTATCTTCAATAGTATCAAACGAAAGTAGTGTCAATCTAGCATTAAATATCTCTAAATTTTTCAAAAGAGTATCTTCATCACTAAGAGTTAAAGAACTCAACTCTATCTCTTTATGAGTCGGTATTGGTATCTGCTCCAATATCTCCAACATAGCGTTTTGCTTACTCTCTATCCGTTGAAGTCGAGATGTTATCTCACTGTTATCTTGGCTAAAAATCTCCAACTCTTTAACCATATCAACCTCAACTAAACTATCATCTATATCTATCTCGTTGATTACCTCTTTCGTTTCAACTTTACTCTTATGAAGTAACCCCTCTAACTCATCAACATTTAAAGAAGAGATAACCTCAACCTCCTCCTCTTCTAAAACATCATTGAGAAAACAACTACTATCTTCCCTATCTTTAGAACCACTATCATACTTTTGAAACAACTCTTTAGAGTGACCATCTTTAAACACAAAATCCATCTCTACCCCTCTCCTATACTATAATAAAGCAACCCACTCTGCTTATATGATACTATTTATTTGATAAAAATAGAGATTTTTCATATCTAATTTAAATTTTTTCGGAAACAAAAACACAACACCTTATATAACATTAGAGAATGATAATTTGGATATCTTAGATTTGCTATTGTGAAGAGACAACACTCTACTATTCAAAAAGTTGAGAGTGTGAGCCTATACGCAAAAGATATAGTGTCTCTTGTTGTATCTTGTAGATGAGTATCAAATCTCCACTTATATGAAACTCTCTGTATCCACTCCATTGACCTCTTAAGTCATGGTCTTTTGCTTCAGGTGGCAAAGCTCTTCCATCAAGAAGTAATCCAAGATACAATATATATCTAGCATAATGTTGGTCTGAAAACTTAACTTTAGATATATCTTTTTTAAAGCTTTTAACTCTCTCTATCTTAAGCATCTTTTAGCTTCTTCTTTGAGTTCATCTAAAGTTGTAGGTTGAGTATCTCCATCTTCTAACTCTTTAAAAGCTTTTAGTGTATCTTTGTTTGGTATCTTCACCTCAAAAGGCAATCCCTTTTCTTGTACTACCATATTTGTAAAGATATTTACGGCTTCTGTAAAATTAAGTCCCAATGATTTGAGTATCTCTTTTGCCTCTATAAACACATCTTCATCTAAACGCAAACTTGTTTGAACCTTCGCAGACATAATCATAACTCCTTTTGAAAATATAGCTATTATATACCATTTGGTGTATTTTGTCAAATATTAGTTTAGCTAAAAACTCTATCTAATTTTCAAGAATATGGACTTTACTCTCTATCATAAAAAACTTTTTATAGTATAATACCCCTATGTTTGATAAAGATAGAGATTTTTCATTGGTTCTTTCGGGTGGAGGTGCTTTGGGTATCGCACATATTGGGGTGATTGAAGATATACAGAGGCTTCATCTAACTCCTAAAGAGATAGTAGGTACTAGTATGGGTGCTATTATCGGTGCTTGTTTTGCTATTGGTATGAGTTCCTCCAAGATATATACTCTCTTTGAGAAGTTTGCCAATGTACTAAACTGGATTAAGCTATCATTTGATGGTAATGCTGTGATAAAACACAAAAAGATAAAAGAGATATTTGAAGAGATATTTGATGATAAAAAGATATCCTCTACAACAATCCCTCTAAAAATAGTCACAACTAGATTAAAAACTGGAGAAAAAAGAGTCTTTAGTAGCCAAGATGATATAAAGATAGTAGATGCCCTACTCGCCTCTATGGCTATCCCTGGTATTTTTGAGGAGCATATCATAGATGATGAAGTTTATGTAGATGGATTTTTATGTGAAAACTTAGGAGTTTTAGAGTGTAGTTATAAGCAGGTACTAGCTGTTGATGTACTAGGCAAAAACTCTTTTGAGAGCAATCTACCAAATAAAAAATTAAAAACACTAAATGTAGCCAATATGTTTGAAAAGTCTATGCGACTACTCATCTATAACCAGACTCAAACAAACATATCAATCTGTGATAAAGAGATATATCTGATAGAACCAGATACCAAAAAGTATAAAACATTTCATTTTCATAAATACAATGAGATATACCCCTTAGGAGTTGGACTACTAAAAATCTCTTGAGCCTATTTTTATATAAAAACGATTTGCGAACTTTTTTTGTGTGTTTTTGGCTATTTTATGCGAAAATGGCTTTAGAAAAGTTCTCAAAAGTGGTGTATGTTAATTTTAGATTTTGAGGTTTGCGAACTTTTAGTTTTTTTTAAGTTTCAAAGTGCCTATTTTAGGGCATCTAAGAGGTGTAAAAAATCAAAAAGTTCGAAAATCTCAATTTTTGATAAAATTTAAAAATCATTTGCGAACTTTTTACAATAGACAAAGCCCCAAAACAAGGGCATCTTTAACAATCCAATGTCAATATTGTGGAGTTACATTTTGTAAAAAGGGGTACTTTTGCGAACTTTTGAAGCAAATAACGGCTATAAAGGGTGTTTTAGCATATCTATGATATACTTACACCGTAACAAATAGCCTAAATAGGGCTATTTGAACCCCACCTAGTGGGGTAGTTATTTTAAGACGCTTTCCCGCATTCACGGGCATAGGCCTTTTGTGCTATTTGAACCCCACCCAGTGGGGTAGTTATTTTAAGACCCAATATACCTTATTTTCAGATGTTTTTATATATGATTTGAACCCCACCCAGTGGGGTAGTTATTTTAAGACAAATGCTGCTTCAAAACCTTCTTCCTCTCCCATTATTTGAACCCCACCCAGTGGGGTAGTTATTTTAAGACGGGAAAATGAAGTTCTTATTATTTGGTCTTACTGCTTTTATTTGAACCCCACCTAGTGGGGTAGTTATTTTAAGACTATTAGAGCACTTGTTTTTTTCAAACTCTCTAATAATTTGAACCCCACCTAGTGGGGTAGTTATTTTAAGACAATGGGTTTCCCCATAGTCCGTTTGTCTCGGCGTTATTTGAACCCCCACCCAGTGGGGTAGTTATTTAGATTGATTTAAACATTTACCCAATAAAATGGTGTTGTCAGGGGACAACACCCTACGGTTTCTTTATATATTTATGTAGATTTTTTATTGTTTTATGTAGGGTGTTGTGTCCTCACAACACCGTTTGATGGAGATTTTATAAGATGATTATTTTTTGATTTAAATTTATGCTTAGATATTGTGTGTAAACATCGTCGGGGTAAGGATACC
>Ga0256828_1002861_pt1 | contig 10061 bp, 10 predicted proteins | sample CV88metaG_FD_185993 | JGI IMG/M metagenome (GOLD analysis project Ga0256828, IMG submission 185993) | Hydrothermal vent microbial communities from East Pacific Rise, Pacific Ocean - CV88 | ecosystem: Environmental > Aquatic > Marine > Hydrothermal vents | place: Pacific Ocean: East Pacific Rise... | reverse complement strand
TGAACAGCAAAAAGCGATCTTACAAAATATAAAAGATAGAATTGATGCAGTAGGCTCTCCGGCAACACGACTTGAGAGAGATCTTCACCTCCCAGTCAGTCTAATCGTCATACCGCTTTTTGCACTTGCAAATGCCGGTATTCATATCAACTTCAGCTCTATTGGAGATGTGATCTTTGAACCAATTTCCCTTGGTATCATCCTAGGTCTTATTGTCGGAAAGATCATCGGTATAGCAGGGGTTGCCTTTGTTGCCATCAAAGCAGGCATTGCAAAACTGCCACAAGATAGTTCTATGAGTCAGATATTTGGTGTGGCTGCTCTTGGCGGAATTGGTTTTACGATGAGTATATTTGTAGCCGATTTGGCCTTTATGGGAAAACCCGAGCTTATCTTTCAAGCAAAAATAGGCATACTCACCGCTTCCTTGCTTGCGGGTGCACTTGGATTTATCTGGCTTCGCTTCATTGCCAAGCCGGCAAACGAGCTCTAAAAGCTTGTTTGCACATTGCTACGCTTTCAAAGAGATAACGGCTCCATCATATACAAAATCCAACTCTGTTGGAAACTCTTTATAAAGAAGCGGTGAGTCCAGATCTATAAACTGCACCACATCACGATAGGCAAAAGCCAGGTAAAGTGTGATGTTGATGGAGTAAGGACCCTCTATCATCGAGCCTAACATACACTTTATACCCTCTTTGCGTGCATATTCTAAAATCTCCACCGCCTTGCTCACGCCACCGCACTTCATCAGCTTGATATTTATCATATCTGCCGCTTCTAACGCTACTACATTTTGAACATCTTCAAGGGTAAAGACCGCTTCATCTGCTAAAATTGGCAGCTTGGTTGCGTGAGTGACTCTTTTAAGCGCTGCAATATCTTTTGCCACAACAGGCTGCTCTAAGAGGGCAATCTCTAAGCCCTCAACAGCTGCGAGATACTCCAAACTCTCCGCCTCGCTCCATGCCTGATTTGCATCAATGAGAAGCGTGGCTTTTGGCAGCTCTTTTGCAAGGAGCTTGGTCACTGCAACTGCGTGAGCAATATCATCTCCAAGCTTGATTTTTAAAATATCCATTCCATTTTCAAAAGCCTCTTTCGCCTCACGCAACATCTTCTCTTGCGAATTAAGACTGATGGTGATGTCTGTTTGTAGAGCGGTTGTATCTGTTATGCCAAAATACTCAAAGAGCGTCTGCTCTTTCTCTTGAGCCAACAGAGTAACAATAGCCATATCCAAAGCTGCTTTAGCACTTGAACCACAACTCTGTTGATGTACGATCTCTAAAGCCTCACGCAACTCCTTTTGGACTAGAAACGGTTTTATGGACTCTATGGCTTTGGTAATACTCTCTAAGGTCTCACCCGTTATCGCTTTAGTCGCAGGAGCTTCTCCATAGGCAAAGCGTCCATCATCACACAGCATCTTAAGACGAACAAACTCTGCAAAATGTACCTCGCGCAAGGCCGTGATGAAAGGAACTTTAAGTCTGATTTTTTCTTGCGTGAGCGTAATATCTACTATCTTCATGCTAGCGCCATATAGATAAAAAACGGATAGAGCAGCAGACCTGCATAAGGGAGATAATCTCCTATGGGCATAAACAAAGAGAGTTGCATCTGCTCATCCAAATCTTTGTCGATAAAAACCCTCTTTATAAGAACCATCTTTGTAATGATGTCAGCAGCTTTAAAGAGTAGCAGTGTAACTGCATATCCATTATAATTCGTCTCCAAAACGAACCAGACAGCAAAATAAAAGGTCGGATGCATCAGTAAAAATAAAAAGACATTTTTACTGTAGTAGGCATACATTCGAGCAAGCATCCCCATAATGGTCTGCGCCTTTTGCCACTGCACCTCATAGAGCTCTAAAACAATGTAAATAATTATATATAAGTAAAGATCTTCTATCATTTCAATTCGCCATCCTTATTAAAACCTCTCCAACAAAGAGCCCTCCAAAAGTGCCTATCAAGTAACCCATTATCGCCATTAAAACACCAATGCTGACCAGCTTTTTATCATAGGTTGCTGCTAAGATTGGAGCAGAAGCCACACCACCGATATTTGCAAGAGAAGCGACACTGATACTAAAGAGGTCAAGTCTGAAGATCTTTGCACCCATTCCCATCATTACTGCGTGAAGCAACAAAATAGTAAAACCGGCAAAAACATAGACCCCCAATCCTGAAAAGTTCTCAATAACCGCCCGTGAGCCAATAAGCGCTATGAGAATATAGAGCATTGTTGTAGCTACCTCGCTTGAGCCGTTTATCTCACGCAAGCGGGTAAAAGAGGCTGCCACCCCAAACAGCGTGGCAAAGAGAACCATACTTGTGGTTGTGTTGAGTATGATGACGTATTGTGCCAAGAGTTGAGAGGCGAGTGAGACAAAGAGCGCCAAGCCAATCAAAAGCCAGTAGCGTTTAGCTCCCATAGAGCAGGCACAACCAACCTCACTCAAGTAGGCTAAATTCTCCTCGCTCTTTGTAAAGCGGTTGAAAAACTTCGCAAAAGGGACTAAAAAGAGCAGTAGCATCACCCAAAGGGTATAGTTGACACTATCCACCACCAAGGCGTAAGCAAAAGCATCTTCACTGACTCCAAGTGCCGAGCCTACCGCGACCATATTTGCCGTTCCACCCATCCAACTTCCAGCCAAAGCACCAAAAGCACCCGCCATATCTTTGTTGAAATGAAAAAGAGAGGCGACAAGAAAGAAAGCGACCATTATAGAGCCGACTGCCAAGATATAGGCGATAATAAGCTTCTTTCCAAGACGCAAAAAATGGGAAAAATCAATCTCTAAGAGCATTAAAAAGAGCATAGCGGGAAGAAGATTTGTCTTTGTCAGTTTATAGATATGAGTAATGGCTTCACTCTGTGCAAACGTGCCCAAAGAGGCAAGCAACATCATAAAAGCATAGATCATAACAACAGCAGGAACAAAGCGAAAGATGGCTAATTTTGTCTTCGTTGCCAAGAGATGAAAAAAGGTCACACTCACAGCTACAATAAAGAGATACAAAAGAGGAGAGTCTATCAAATCTTGTTACCTTCCATTTTTTTTGTAAGTGTATCATATTTCAAAGGATTTTTATGAAAAGAGTATTTTTCCTCTCAGGCTTGGTTCTCACGCAGACACTCTTTGCGACTACACTTACCATCTATAACTCAGGCATAGCCTTGGTACAAGAGTCCATAGCATTTAAGGTCACAAAAGCAGATAGAGAGTTTCACTACAACAACATTCCACAAACGCTTCTTGCAGACTCGGTTGCTATTGATTTTCCAAAAGATGTAACGCTCAACTCAGAGGTCTATAAAAACAAAAAGTTTCTTCCAAGAGAGTTGGCAAAAGAGAGCAAACTCAAACCAACACTCCTCTTTAACATCCAAGCAGCAACCAACCACGACACAACAGTTCAACTCAACTACCTTATGAGTCACATCCGTTTTCAAAGTGACTATCAGCTCGATATAGAAAAAAACAGAGCAAAACTAACGGCATGGGTAGATATAGAGAACAACTCAGGAAAAGATTTTAAAGATGTCTCTCTAAATCTTATAGCAGGTCAACCACATAGAGCAAATCACTACATGAAAACACTCAGCTATAAAAGTGATATGCCCGTAACACAAACAAACAATATTTCAAATAGAAGCATTGCAGGGTATCACAAATATACTCTCCCTACTCCAATCACTCTCAACAGTTATGAAAAAACACGCATTAAACTCTTTGAGTATAAACACCTTAGCATTGAGAACAGCTACATAGCACAGATGAACAATCCGCTCTATCTTATGGGTGAGCGCTCAAGCAGTGTTACACGAGAGGTATCTCTAAAAGGGCTCCAAAGAGAAGCTCCCGCAGGAAAAGTTCGTATCTATACAGAAGATGAGAACGAAAAACTTCTTTTAGGTGAGGATACTCTTGGCAATACTCCTAAAAATAGCCCTATTAGACTTAAAGTAGGAAAAGATTTCGATACAAGAGTATCTCAAAAACTTCTCTCACGCAACGACTCACGTGAGCTCTTTCATGTCAATGTAGCATACACCCTCTCAAATCACTCAGATGAAGATAAAATCATCACGCTGCATATTCCATTTAATAAAAAAGAGGGCTCAAAGGTGATTTCCAAACAAAACTATAGTTACACTAAGGGAAATTTAGTTACATTTACACTCAAAGTAAAAGCAAATTCAGAGCGTAGCTTTGATGCAGAATTCATAAGTAAAAGAAGATAGATGGCAAAGTATATAATCCTCGATACAGAGACAACGGGAACAGATGAACAAGATAGAGTGATACAGCTCGGGTATATGGTACTTGGCGGTAAAGAGATTGAGGTGCATAATGAGTTTTGTTCTGCTGATGTACCCATCAATTTTGCTGCAATGGAGGTTCACGGAATTACTCCTGAGATGATAGAGGGCAAACCAAAATGTGTAGAACTTCCGTCATACAAACGGCTCTTAGAGCTCAACACTCCTGAGAATTACATTATCATTCACAATGCTCCATTTGATTTAAAGATGTTAGAGAAAGAGGGCTTTGAAGTAGCGATGAAGGTCATTGACACTCTGCGTGTGGCAAAGCATATCTTTGAAGATGAAGATGCTCACCGTCTACAATATTTTCGCTATAAGATGGATCTCTACAAAGAAGAAGAGAGTGAAGCCAAGAAGCTTGGTATTGAGGTAAAAGCACACGACGCCATCGGTGATGTACTTGTCCTCAAACTCTTCTTAACAAAACTGCGTAAAGCCGTTGAGGAGAAGTTTCCAGGAGAAAACCCTGTAGAGAAGATGGTAGACTTGACCAACACACCTATCTTGGTAAAAACATTTCGTTTTGGAAAACATAAAGGCAAAACACTTCAAGAGGTAGCACGTGAAGATGCTGGATATCTGCGCTGGATGCTCAGTTCTATGGAAAATCTTGATGATGATATGCGCTACTCAATACACTACTATTTAGATAATTAATAGCTATCTTTTAGATTTTTTGTTGCCTTTTTGCAGATACATTCTCTCATCGGCAAGCTCTATTAGTTTTTTCATATCTGTCGTCTCCAATGGAGCGACAGCACAACCATAAGAGGCAGAGATTTTAAACTCTTTGAGACTCTCTTCAACACGTTTAACAAATTTTTTCAAGATCGCATTGATAATCTCTTTGTTATACTGTTTATCTTCTAAAAGAACGATAAACTCATCCCCACCGTAACGGACAATAATGTCATAACTACGAAAGGTCTTTTGAAAGATCTTAGCTACCTTTTTAAGTACTTCATCTCCCTCAGAGTGTCCAAAGTAATCATTCACATATTTAAAATTATCTAAATCTATAAAGATGAGAACAAAAATATTCTCATATCTCTCTACTCTAGCAAGAGCCTGTTTTGAGTACTCATCAAGGTATTGACGGTTATATAAGCCAGTCAAACTATCTTTTACAGCCATCTCAAAAGTCTGTTTTATCTTCTCATTTTGCAATGATATAAAGTAATCATACTTTTTTGTTACCTCTTCAAGCATATTTTGAAGAAGTCTTATTTTTATCTTTTCTCTCATCGCTCCCTCATTACCACTGCAAGTGAAGTCTCATTATAGAACTTCAACTCTTTATACTGCTTATCTGGACCGATTTCACCAAAGGTAAAAAATCCAAACAGCCCTGTTTTAAAACTTTCAACATACATCTCCAGCTCTTTTTCTTGCATATCTTCAAGCACATACTGTCTTGCAATACAAGAGAAATTAAAAGAGAGCTCTGGTTGTTTTAGTTTTTTTGAGACTCTTTTAGCAGTCTCTTTATCTGTTTTTATCAAATCTTCTGGCGTTGCAAAAGAGAGTTTAAAATAATCACCCTCTTTAAGTGGAGCAAAAAATTCAACATAATCATCTGTAATCTTTTGAATAGTACGAAGGGTGAGCATATAGCCATTTTCTGCACTTAAAATACTCAAAGGGGCATACCACAAGTTTCGGATATCACTCTCTTCATCATCACTAAGAGAGAGCATTTTACTTGCAATATAAGAGAAACTTTTCCCCTCATCTACAGTGTAGAGGCGTCGTTCTTGTGCTTTTGTAATCTGATAAGTAATTCCATAGGCTCGAAATCCCAAAGAGATATCAACTACGGCATCTATATTTTTAAAGCTTACAATAATAAAACCGTTTTTAATTAGATGCTTATCAATATATTGAAATGCTCGTAACTCTTTATCTATTATCTTGCCTGAAGAGACTCCTCCTACAATATTATCAATAGGAGAGTAGTCTAATTTCTCAGCAATATCTTCTATAATAGTGCCAATATTTCCCTTACATGAGCTAGAGAAAATCATATGAAAATCATCTCTATGCGTATTTAAATAGTTGGCTGTCTTTTTAACAACACTCTCTTTTTCTACATCTTGCAGATAAAAATACTCTACAGAAGCATTTTTTTCAAATTTAAAGCAGCAAACACTCATACCCTTCTCAATAATAGAAGTGTCATTAAAGTGCTCAACAGCATGGAACATAACGAAATCATCACGATTAAAAAGAGCACGGATTTCCTGTGCTATCTCTTCTAAATCATACTCAGGATAAACTGCGAAGATCAATACATCAGCTTCTCCAAACTCTTTTTGTACACGAGAGTATAACTTTTGTAAAGATTGAGTAGAAAAACCTTTAGCAGTAAATACAGCTGATTTCATACTGTTTTCCTTTCGTTTATACTAAATTCTACTCCTAAAAAGTTAAATGTGAACTTAAAAATTACAAGAACAATGGAAATACAAAATAAAATAAGAGTGCGATAAAAGCACTGATAAGTGCATAAGGGAGTTGGGTTTTAACATGCTCTATCACTTCACAATCAGATGCAAGTGAAGAGATAATGGTCGTATCGGAGATGGGTGAACAGTGATCACCAAAAACACCACCACTGATGACAGCACCCATAGCAAGTGCCACATCAGCATCAAGCCCTACTGCCATAGGAACAGCAACCGGAATCATAATCGAGAATGTTCCCCAAGATGTTCCTGTTGAAAATGAAATAACGGAACTAAGTAAAAAGATAACTCCGGCTAAGAGTGCAGGAGAGAGAGTATCATTTGCAAGAGATGCAAGATAGAGACCGGTTTTTAACTCTCCTGTCACCTTCCCAATAGCAAAAGCAAGAAGTAAGATAACAGCAATACCAAAGAGTTTTTTTGCACCACGAAAAGCGGCTGTTGTATAGCTTTTTGTACTCATAGAGCCTTTGAGGACATAGAGTATATACATAACAAAGAGTGTGACTAGCATCGTATAAAATATAGAGCTTGAACCACTCCCCTTGAGTATATTGCCATCGCCCGTAAGATATAAAAATCCAAATACAGAAGATATCATAACAACAATAGGCAGTACCATATAATAGATCGGTGCATGCTTCTTTAGCTGTAGATGTGCGTGTGTTGAGGGTGGTGTTGCATATTTCATCGCTCCAATATCTACGCCAAACCAAATCGCAATAAAGGTCACAACCAAAGCGCTCATCGCATAGAAGTTATAAAAAACACTCTGAAGCAACCATGCAACACTATCTCCATCTATCATTCCGGCATCAATCTGCGTAGCAATGAGTCCTAAAAGAAGTGCACCCCAGCCATTAAGAACAATGAGTGAGCTAATAGGTGCAGAGGTAGAATCACATACAAAAGCAAGCTTTGCGTGAGGCACTCCCTCTCTATCACAAAGTGGACGACCTACCGCTCCGGCAATTAGAGAGGTTATAGAGGACTCAATAAAGATAATAACACCTATGATATAACTAACCATCAAAGCAGAGCGTGGTGAAGTGACAAATTTGGTTCGCTTTGTCATATACTCCACAAAACCACTGATCCCGCCACTTCGCTCCAGAAGCTCCATAACACTTCCGACCAATATAGCAAATGCCAAAGTTTTAAGAATCCAAGCTTCACTTAGAAGAGAAATAAAGAGTGATAATGTAGCATCAATCGTCGCAAAAAGGGAGTAGTCATGAAGAATAAAAAGTCCAAGCAGTGTACCGCCAAATAAAGACAACACTACATTGCGACTATAAAGAGCCAGTGCTATTGCCAAGAGCGATGGCAGGACACTAAGAGCAGAGAGTTCTATAGAATTCTCCTAGAATTCCACAGAGAGAAGTTTCAAACCTGTTCGTCCAAAACTCTCTTTATAGCGCTCACACTCTCTCTCATCAACAACACGAAAGCCAAGTTTTTTATAGAAGAGTTCTGATTCCAAAGAGCCTATTTCTATAATTGTCTGTGCGATGCTATAACCTCTTAGACGTGCAGTCAAGAGTGACTTTTGCATCAGAGCTTTGAGGACTCCAACATCAATAAAGCCCTCTAGCTCTTCCATAAAATCAAATAAAATAGCTGTACGTAGAACATTGAGCTCACACTCATAAAATATCTCTAATGTATCTGCTATCTCACTGCTACAACCAACCTCTTGAAGTGCTTTTATAAAAACCTCTTTTGTCGCCTTACGCGGTTCATAACTACATAGACTACCAACACTCTGTCCATCTGTCTCTGCAACTAAAAAGTTTCTATAGTTACAGTGGCTCTTTGCCTCTGTTGTTGCCAATTTTTCTAGCTTTTGTAAAAGTTGCTTATCATCATTTGTTTCAAAAATCAAATCAAAAAGTCCAACTTTCTTTCCAGCTCGAGAACTCTGTAACATCATTTGTGCTAAAAAAGGCGCGTCTTCAACCTTTGCCTGTCTTATTTTAATGCTCATAATATTTTTTGCCTTTTTGCCCTTGACTTCATATAATAGTAATAGTACCATACTTTATGATAAAAAGTTTCTTAATTACACTAAGTTTTTCAACATTATTGTTTTCATCGCAACAGATGCTCCTTGTTGTGGCTGATAATTTCGACTCATCTACAGCTAAACTCTCCTGTTTTGAGGGAGACAAGCAGGTTTTTAAAGATATTGAGGTCAATCTTGGTAAAAATGGTCTTGGCTGGGGTATTGGGTTTAAAAATATTCCTCACGCAACAGATGAACCCATAAAACACGAAGGTGACAAAAAAGCACCGGCAGGAATTTTTAAATTAACTGGGAGTTTTGGCTACGCTTCACACAATATTTCAAAACTACCCTATCTCTATGCCGATAAAAATCTCATTTGTGTTGATGACAGCAACTCCCCTTTTTATAACCAAATCATAGAAGCAAATGGTAACGAGAAGAGTTTTGAACATATAAGACGTAAAGATAACCAATACAGATATGGTGTCGTTGTTGCACACAACTCTCACGCAAAGCCACAAAAAGGTTCATGTATATTTATACACATTCAAAAAACAAAAAACCATCCAACAGTAGGGTGTACATCAATGTCTCAAGAGAATTTAAAAAGAGTTATAGAGTGGTTAGATAAAAGTAAAAATCCGATTTTAATTCAGATTCCAAAAAAGTATAAAAAAGAGGTAGTAAAACTCTACCCTAATCTGCAAGAGTAAAAGAAGGAGTTAAACCTCCTCTTTTACCATTTTGTCTTTTGCTGCGATTCCCATTAAAGAGAGACCTGTTTTTAGACTAAGCGCAACAACAAGCATCAATTTCAAGAGTTTTGCTTCATCTTCTGTACCGATCATACGGACATCATAGTAAAACTTATGAAGTGACGCTGCAAGTGACTTCAAATAATCTGTCAATTTTTGTACTTGACGCGTAGTAAAAGCATCTTCAACAACTTCAGGAAGCAACAGTGCATCAAAAAGAAGCGAATCTGCATTTTCACCTAAGTTTTGAAGTGTCGCACCCTTTATCTCTTCAAGAGAGAGTGTTGATTTACTCAAAAGTGTCTGAATTCTTGCATGCGCATATTGAATATAGAAGATAGGGTTTGAGCTATCTTCTTTCTTAAATTCAGCCAAATCAAATTCAAGAGCAGTATCACTCTTTTTACTTGCAAAGATAAAACGAAGGGCATCCGCACCTATCTCTTCAACAATGTCACTCATAAGGATGACATTTCCTGCACGCTT
>Ga0256828_1002860_pt1 | contig 10065 bp, 9 predicted proteins | sample CV88metaG_FD_185993 | JGI IMG/M metagenome (GOLD analysis project Ga0256828, IMG submission 185993) | Hydrothermal vent microbial communities from East Pacific Rise, Pacific Ocean - CV88 | ecosystem: Environmental > Aquatic > Marine > Hydrothermal vents | place: Pacific Ocean: East Pacific Rise... | reverse complement strand
TTTGGTTATCGGAGTGGGTGAGATGAGTGAGATTGTTGCTAAACATCTTGTTAGCGACGGAATAGATACTTATATAACCAACAGAACAGAGCAAAAAGCAAAGATTCTTGCAGATGATTGTAATGCAAAAGTGTATAAATATGGAGATCTTGATAAAGCGGTGAATGAATTTGATATTATTTTCAGTGCAACAAGTTCGCCGGTACCTATTATCACAGAGGATATGGTAGAGGAACGGGATTTTGAGAGATTTTGGTTTGATATGGCGATCCCAAGAGATATAGAAACACCAAAAATATTAAAAATCAGTCTTTATGGAATCGATTCACTGAAAGAGATAGTAGAAAAAAATATGGCTGATCGGAAACAGTATGTAAGACAGGCTCAGGCGATCATAGGGAGAAGTGTTGTTGAGTTTTTTGAATGGCTCGATGCACTCAATGTTGAACCTATTATTAAAGAGATATATCAAAAAGCCTATAAATCTGCTGAAGCTGAAACAAAAAGAGCAGTTGAGAAAGGTTTTATCCCCAAAGAGTATGAAGTACAGGCAAGAAAAATGGCAGAACAGACACTCAAACGCTTTTTACACGATATGACAAAAAAAATGCGTCAAGCAAGTCATGAAGCTAAAAGTGATACAGTCTCCGGTGCTATGCAATATATCTTAAATGATGAGCATGACAATATTCCAAACCAATACAAACATTATATAAAACAAGAAGGTTAAAAATGAGAAGAAGCAAGGCATTTATCCCGACATCAAAAGAAGCTCCAAATGATGCGACACTTCCGAGTCATATCTTTTTAAGTAGAGCCGGTTTTATTCAGCAAGTGGCAGCCGGACTTTATAACTATCTTCCTTTGGCAAAAAAAGTGATACGAAAGATAGAAAATATCATCAACGAGGAGATGGCAAATATCGGTGCCGAGGAAGTTGAACTCAGTTTTGTAACACCTGCGGAATTGTGGGCTGAGAGTGGCAGGATAGAGAAGTTTGGAAAAGAACTGCTTCGTTTCAAAGATAGAAAAGAAAATCTTTTTGTACTTGGACCTACTCATGAAGAGATGATGGTAAACTTGGTGCGTAATCGTGTTACAAGTTATAAACAACTTCCACTGAATCTTTATCAGATTAAAACGAAATTTCGTGATGAAGCACGACCGAGATTTGGGCTTATGCGTGGACGAGAATTTATAATGAAAGACGGATACAGTTTTCACGCAACTTATGAAGATATGGATAGAGAGTTTGATAGTGTTGAAGTTGCATATAAAAGGATACTTGAGAGACTTGGACTTGATTTTAGGATTGTTGAAGCTGACAGTGGAGCGATTGGTGGAAGTGGTTCTAAAGAGTTGATGGTTTTGGCTGATAGCGGAGAAGATACCATTGCAGTTTGTAGTGCATGTGAATATGGTGCAAATATTGAAGCAGCAAAAAGAAGTAGTAGAAAAGAGATCCCGGAAGCTCCTGAAGAAGCGGATTTTGCAAAATTTTTAACACCTGATATGAAGTCAATCGAAGATCTTGCAGAATTTTTTAAGATAGATCCTTATTATACTGTTAAATGTGTTGCTAAAAAATGTATCTATGATGATGGTGAAGAGATCGTACTTTTTTTCATCCGTGGATGTGATAATCTCCAAGAGGTAAAAGCTCTCAATGCAACCGAAGCACTTGATATCGTCGATGTGAGTGAAGAAGAACTCCAAAACATCGGACTTGTTCCCGGATTTATTGGACCGCTTGATCAAGATAAGGCAAAACATGTCATTGATGAAGATTTAAAAGAAGCGGTTATGATGATATGTGGAGCAAATGAAAAAGATTATCATTTTGTCAATGTTGATATGGGGATATTAAAAGATGTGGCATATTATGCGGATATCGCTGAAGTCAATGAAGGAGATATCTGTCCTGTATGTAATAAAGGAACACTTTCTTTTACAAAAGGGATAGAAGTAGGGCATATCTTTAAACTTGGTACTACTTACTCTGAAGCATTAAAAGCGGAATTTTTAGATGAGAACGGTAAAGCTCAACCGTTTGTAATGGGAACATACGGAATGGGTGTGAGTCGTTTGGTTGCCGCTGTGATAGAACAACATCATGATGAAAACGGATGTAAATGGACAAAAGCAACTGCACCATATATGGTAAATATCATGGTCAGTAATATCAAAGATGAAGAGCAATTTTCATTTGGGGAAAATCTTTATGAAAAACTTCAAAATGCAGGTGTTGAAGTTATCTTTGATGATAGAAAAGAGAGATTTGGATTTAAGATGAAAGATGCTGAGCTTATAGGGTTTCCTTATACAGTTATAGTTGGGAAGGAACTTGCTAACGGCAATGTGCAGATTTATGATCGTATGAGTACACAAAAAACAACACTCTCCAAAGATGAAGTATTTGATAAAGTGATGGATTTAGTCAAATGATTTACTTTTTAATATACCTTTTTTTAGAAGTACTTGTATCAGTAAATATCTCTTCTGCCATAGGGGGGTTAAATACCTTTTTTGAGATAATCTTTTCTGCATTTTTGGGAATTTTTATCTTAAGTAATTTTAGAAATACTCTTATGGAAAATATGAGAGCTGTTTCCTTTTCTCAGATTGATCTTGAAGAGTTTCAGAAGTTAAATCTTTTTACTATTATAGGTGGGATTTTACTTATAATACCTGGATTTTTAACAGATATTATAGGGTTATTGCTCCAATTTAGTGCTTTTACAACTATGCTTGTAAATCGTTATGGGATGAAAAAAAAATCACAGGATTTTGAACAATTTAACACTACACAAAAAGGAGATGATGATGTTATCGATGTCGAGATTATTGAAAAATACGATACTATTAAGTAGTTTGTCAGTTATTCCACTTTTAGGAGCTGATAGTTCACAGCTTGTAGAGGATTATTTGAGTGAACAAATAATGAAATCTCCCGCTGTAGAATCAGGTGATGCAAAAGTGATAATGCATAAACCACTTAAAGATATAAAGGGATGGGATGCTTATATTGTTAAAATTACTGCAAAAGTAAAACACAGAAAAGAACCTGTATATCAAAAAGATATCTTTTTTTCAAATGGGAAATATATTACAAACGACTTTATAAATATGAAAACCGGTATTTCACTGAAAAATAAGATTAAACCAAAGATGACTAGTAAATTTTATACTTCAGAACATTTAGTATCAGGATATCCAAATGCAAAGCACAGAGTAGCGATTTTTTCAGATCCTTTATGTCCATTTTGTAGAGATTTTGTTCCTGAAGCTTTAAAATATATGAAAAAATATCCTAATAAATACGCAGTATATTATTACCATTTACCATTACAAAATCTACATCCTGCATCAGTTATTTTAGTAAAAGCGGTAATAGCTGCTGAAGTAAAAGGTAAAAAAATAGATTTGATGAAATTATACCAAGATATTCAACCGGATAACCCAAAAGAAAAAAACTTTATAGCGTATAATGAACGAAATGAACAAAAAATCCTTAATCTTTTTAATAAAGTTATGGGAACTCATATTACAAAAGCAGATATAAAATCTCCTATGGTCACTAAACGCTATAAAGCAGAGAAAAAAATAGCACAGGAGATGATGGTTTCAGGGACACCGACAGTTTATTTTGATGATGAATATGATAAATTAAGAAATAAATATAAAAAAGTGAAATAATTTATGAAAAAGCTAACTATTGCAACAAGAGTTTCTGATCTGGCACTTTGGCAAGCGTATCACATACAAGATCGTATAGAGAAAAAATATCCTGAGATTGAAGTGGTTCTCAATAAAATTGTCAGTAACGGTGATAAGGTATTGGATAAACCTTTGGCACTTATTGGTGGAAAAGGGCATTTTACTAAAGAACTTGAAGATGCAATGCTTTGTGGTGAAGCAGATATGGCAGTGCACAGTCTTAAAGATGTACCAACTTATATTCCAAAAGGTTTGGAACTCTCAGCCATTACACAAAGACAGGATCAGCGAGATGTGTTTTTATCACATAAATTTGCTTCACTTGATGAATTGCCACAGGGTGCAGTTGTCGGTACAACAAGTCTAAGAAGAAGAATGCAGCTTTTACAGCTTCGTCCTGATTTGAAACTTAAAGATTTAAGAGGTAATGTCAATACTCGCCTTAGAAAGCTTCAAGAAGGGCAGTATGACGCGATTATACTTGCATATATCGGTTTAAAAAGGCTTGATCTTTTAAAAGATATTCCACATGTAAAAAAACTTTCTCTTACTGAAATGATCCCTCCTATGGGACAGGCAGCTTTAGGGATAGAGATCGTTCAAGGAAATGAAAAACTACGAGAAATATCAGACTTTTTAAATGATGCAGATACATGGCTTTGTACTCAGATAGAGAGAGATTTTGTCGCAACTATAGGAGCTGGATGTTCTGCTCCTGTGGCATGTAATGCGGTAAAAGAAGGTGAAAATATCCATTTTCGTGTGATGCTTGGATATCCGGATGGATCAAAAGTGATGCAAAAAGATTTACATGTAAATCTTTCTGAAGCAAAAGAACTTGGAAAAAAAGTAGCTCATGAGATGACAGATGAGGGTGCTTTGGAATTTTTAAAAGAAGCAGAAAAACTAGCATTTAAAGATGAGATGCCGCAACGGCTTTAAAAAAAGGATTGGTATGGGACTTGAAAAAACACTCTCACTTTTAAAACAGCATGATGAACTCAAAGTGATAGAAGAAGAACTTGATATTTATTTGGAGATACCGCATTTGGCTTATGCAGAAGTAAAAAAAGAAGATGGTGGCAAGGCACTTCTTTTTACCAATGTTGTTGATAGAAAAAATGATAAAAAGTTTGATGAGCCGGTATTGATGAATCTTTTTAGTTCATATAAACGGTGTGAACTTTTGTTTGGCAGAACGATAGAAAGTGTGGCAGATGAGATTACAAAATTGCTTCATATGAAGCCACCGGCCGGATTTATGCAAAAAATATCAATGGCAAAAGAGTTGTTTGGATTAAAGGAGATCTTTCCAAAACGATTGAGTTCCAGAGGTGAGTGTCAAGCAATAGTTTACAAAGATGAAAAAGTGAATCTTTATGATCTTCCTGTCCTTACGACATGGGAAGAAGATGGAGGTCCGTTTATCACGATGGGACAAGTTTATACCCAAAGTTTGGATGGTGAAATGGTCAATCTTGGAATGTATAGACTTCAGGTATATGATAAAAATCATCTTGGAATGCACTGGCAGATTCATAAAGACTCATCTCACTTTTTTGATCAGTATCAAAAAGCGGGGAAAAAGATGCCTGTATCAATTGCGATAGGGGGAGATCCTCTTTATACATGGTGTGCAACTGCTCCGCTTCCTTATGGTGTTAATGAGCTTTTGATGTATGGGCTTATCAAAAAAACTCCTGCTCGTCTTGTCAAATCTTTGACAACACCTCTATATATTCCTAAAGATGTTGATTATGTGATAGAGGGATGGGTTGATCCTGAAAAATTTGAAATAGAAGGACCGTTTGGAGATCATACGGGATATTATACTTTAAAAGAGCCTTATCCGGTTATGGAAGTTTCTTGTATAACAACAAAAAATAAGCCTACATTTCTTGCAACAGTTGTCGGAAAACCGCCTTTGGAAGACAAATATATGGGATGGGCAACAGAGCGGATATTTTTACCGCTTTTAAAAACAACAGCACCTGATCTTATTGATTATCATATGCCGGAATCAGGAGCATTTCATAATCTTATCCTTGCAAAAATGCAACCACATTACAAAGGACATGCAAAACAGTTTATGCATGTATTTTGGGGTGCAGGGCAGATGAGCTTTGTCAAACATGCTATTTTCTTTGATGAAGAGGCTCCCGAACTTACAAATTATGAATCACTGATGATCTATATGTTGGATCGTTTTAGTCCAAAATCTTTATTTGTCAGTGAAGGAATTTTAGATGCCCTAGATCACTCTTCAAGTCAAACACTTGTCGGCGGGAAACTAGGTGTTGATATTACACATAAGAAAAAATTACTTCTACAACCGCATCTTATCAGTGATGAAACATTGCTGAAAAAAGCAAAAGAGATATGTGGAGATATTGTTGATTTGCATCAATATTATAGAAATACAAGAAACCCAATAACGGTTATTTCAGTAGATAAAAAGAAAAATGTAAAAGAATATTTTGAAGCATTACTTCCTTTAACTACCCATTTGCGTATAGTCGTATTTGTGGATAAAGAAAAAAATGATATACGAAATCCGTATATGTTGATCTGGAGAGTAGCAAACAATATCGATGCACAAAGAGATGTTTTTATCTCTGGACTTACTGTAGGGATAGATGGTACAAATAAAAACGAGCTTGATGGTTATACACGAGAATGGCCTGGAGATGTTGAATGTACTTTGGATATTGTAAAAAAACTTAAACAAAAAAATGTTTGGGATTTAGAGGGTAGATTATACAAAAAATATCAGTTATAAGTATTATCTAAACATTTTTGCTGTAAGATAATCACAGCTGAATAAAGGTAAGTGATGATGAAAAAATTTATGCTTCTTTTTGTTGTGTTTTCTTTTTTTACTGTAGCAAACATGGAAGCAGCAGCTTATAAAGGGCAACGAGTTTATGCCAAAAATTGTGTTTCATGTCATGGAAAACAGAAGTTTATAGCTAGTAAAACCCAAGCACAGTGGGGTGTTACATTGCAAAACAAGGGAGAAAATCTTGCTATGTTACATTTGAAATCTCAAAAGGCAAAAGAGTCATGGAAGTATTTCAAAAGTAAAAAATACACAAAAAAAGTGCGTCATTTAAAAGATTTTCTTGTTGAATATGCAAAAGACAGTGGAAAAGTCCCTGCTTGTAATTAGTTGATCTTCTTATTTTACATGTAAAGGTTGTTATGCAGATAGAAAATTTTAATGAGGGTCTCTTAGGATTTTTAGATGCAAGTCCGACACCTTATCATGCTACTTATAATATATCTCTTATGCTTGAAAATGCAGGTTTTATTAAGCTTTATGAGGAACTTTCTTGGGAACTTGAAGAGGGAAAAAAGTATTTTGTTACAAGAAATGATTCTTCAGTAGTTGCTTTTACATATCCAAAAAGAAAAGATTATACTATTGTAGCTGCACATACTGACTCTCCTACTCTTAAAGTAAAACCAAATCCTCTGATAAAAGCAAACGGTGTTATACAACTTGGTGTTGAACCTTATGGTGGTTTGTTACTGAGTTCTTGGTTTGATAGAGATCTCTCTTTGGCAGGGAAGATCCATTATCTTGATAGTAACAATGTTATAAAAGAGCATTTAGTGGATCTAAAAGAGGCTATTGCTTCTATCCCGTCTTTAGCGATACATCTTGATAATAAAGCGAACAAAGATAAAACTATAAATAAACAAACAGATATTGTACCTATAATAGCAGGTGGTGAAGAGTTTGATTTTGATCAATTTCTAAGAAAATGTTTACATAATGAAGATGTAGATGATATAGAAGAAGTTTATGGATATGATCTGAGTTTTTATGATACCCAAAAAGCTTCTTTTGTAGGATTAAACAAAGAGTTTCTTGCAAGTGCAAGATTGGATAATCTTTTGAGTTGTTATATAGGGCTTATATCGATATGCAGTATAGATGAGACTAAGCCATTTATGTTTGTTGCAAGTGATCATGAAGAAGTTGGCAGTGAAAGTGCATATGGAGCAGATGGAAACTTTTTTGAAAGTGTATATAGAAGAATTTTTCCAACTTATGAGAATTTTATGCAAAGTGTAAGAAGTTCTTTTCTTGTTTCGTGTGACAATGCTCATGCGATCCATCCGAATTTTCCTCAAAAACATGAACCTTCCCATGCTCCAAAGATGAATGAAGGGGTAGTAATAAAGATCAATGCAAATCAACGATACACATCATCTTCCAAAACAATCTCACGGTTTTTAAATGTTGCCTCTGCATTAGATATTAAAACGCAAAATTTTGTTACAAGGAGTGATATGGGATGTGGTTCTACCATAGGTCCTATAACATCGGCTCGTATAGGGCTTGATGCTATTGATGTCGGTGTCCCTACACTTGCTATGCATTCTATACGAGAATTAGCCGGTACAAAAGATAGCTATGAACTTTATAAGATATTAACTGCTTTGAGTTATTAAGCTTATGCCAAATACGATTACTCCTGAAGAACTTAATTTACTCATAGAACAAACTTATAAGGTTGAAAATAAGTTCAATGAACTTAAAAAATCGTATGCACATCTTCAAGATACGGTTGAAAAAATAGTTGAATTTTTACCAAATGCTATTTGGATACTGAGTGAAGCCGGAGAGATTTTTTTGCAAAATTCTCAAGCAAAAAAACTTTTCTTTTTAGTCGAAAAACTTGATGCTTCTCAAGAAGATTATGAAATAGACTATAAAAAACGCTCTTATCTTATTAAAAGCTCAAGATATAAAGATAAAGTGATGTTTAGTGCAACTGATATTACCGAACAAAAACAAAAAGAAAATCTTGCGACTATGGGGCAAATGGCAGCACATCTTTCCCATGAGATACGCAATCCCATAGGTTCTATATCACTTTTAACTTCCACTTTAAAAAAAAGAGTAGTTGCTGAAAATCTTCCCATAGTAGAGGAGATCCAAAAGTCTGTTTACAGGATAGATCGTATTATTAAAGCAACACTGATGTTCTCTAAAGGGGTTGAAGCACATAAAACACCTTTTATGTGGGATGAACTGAAAAATGAACTTTTAGAGGGAATAAGCTATTATGGATATTCAAAAGAGATAACTTTTCAACTTCCTGAACAAAGGTTTATTTTAAATGCAGATAAAGATCTTTTAGGAATGATGTTTATGAATTTTTTGGCAAATGCCATTGATGCTATAGAGCTTAGCGATGAAGAAGAGGGTAGAGTAGAGCTTAGTTATGAAAATGATGGAAAATTTCATATATTTAAAGTATATGACAGTGGTATAGATATAGAAAATCCAGATGAGCTTTTTGTTGCTTTTAAAAGTACAAAAGTAAAAGGAAATGGTTTAGGGCTTATCCTTTCCAAGCAGATAGCTGAAGCACATGGTGGTGATGTGATTTTAAAAAATGGAGAGAAAAAGATTTTTGAGATAACGCTTCGTATTTAAGAAAAAGTTATATAATAGACTTCTTACAAAACTCCTATACGCCTCAAAGAGCTAAGAAGTAGTAAGATTGTGCAAAATAAATTTTTCAGCCTAGCCATAGCTAAGATGAAAATATTCTAATAGTTTTATCTAAAATAGATAGAAAGGATCTGATATGTCAAAAGTTATACCATTGGCAAACACACAAAATGGTGTTATCACTGTTACAAAGCTTGAAAAACCATACGGTGAAGATAGTAAACCTGTTATAAGTATAGGGATCAGTTTAAACGGAGATCAAAATAATCCTGATTGGAAAGCACATATACCGTTAGAAAATGTAGATGATGTATGTGAAGCTCTAAAAGCTTTAAAAGGGGAGTAACTATAACTAAAGCCATAAGGCTTTAGTTAAGTTTTTCTCTTACGATCTTGACCGCTTTGGTCATATTGTGTAGGCTTGGTTTTACCTCTTCCCATTTTCTTGTTTTAAGACCACAATCGGGATTGATCCAGAGTTGCTCTTTTGGAAGGACCTCTAAAAGCAGTTCTATTTGCCGAACGATCTCTTCAACGCTTGGGATACGCGGTGAATGGATATCATATACTCCGGGACCAACCTCTTGTTTATAGCCAACTTCTGCGAAGATCTTCAGAAGTTCGTTTCCGCTTCGTGCAGTTTCGATCGAGATCACATCCGCATCCATCGCTTCTATGGTCTTGATGATATCGTTAAACTCACTATAGCACATATGGGTATGGATCTGTGTTTCTTTATATGCAAGAGCAACACAGAGCTTAAAATCCCTCACTGCCCAAGATTCATACTCAGATACTTTTGAGCTTTTCAAAGGATACCCTTCTTTAAACGCCGCTTCATCGACTTGGATGATCTTGATCCCCGCTTTTTGCAGGTC
>Ga0256828_1002858_pt1 | contig 10067 bp, 7 predicted proteins | sample CV88metaG_FD_185993 | JGI IMG/M metagenome (GOLD analysis project Ga0256828, IMG submission 185993) | Hydrothermal vent microbial communities from East Pacific Rise, Pacific Ocean - CV88 | ecosystem: Environmental > Aquatic > Marine > Hydrothermal vents | place: Pacific Ocean: East Pacific Rise... | reverse complement strand
GATTAATTAGAGCGTTAATTACTGTTCCTGTACTTATCTCTATAGGTTATGGATTGATAGGGTATAACCACTTAACAGGCATGAGCTACAATCATGGAGATTTACTACATGTTCTAACCAGTGGAGCGTGGACACTCTCTTTTTATCTTGTAATGGTAGTTATAACCATCGTTCATACAGGAAGAGATATATCCAAAGAGCGAGATAGTTGGATATGTTTGAGTATTGGGTTTATTCTTTTAGCAACGCTACTTCGTACCATGGTCGCTTTCTATCCTGAGTATGCTATGGGGCTTTATTTAGGGTCTGCTATCATTTGGAGTTTACCATTTATTATCTATATTTGGCGATACTTTGGGTGGTTGGTTGCTCCTAGAGCTGATGGGATTAAGGGGTAAGATTACCCCTTTTATTGATACTTAAGTTCAAATTTTTAAATATAATTTTAAATAATAATAATTATAATCTTAAATTAAGTATAAGCTTGTTAATCTTCCGTTCTAAAATAATATGATGAAGGAAAAAAATGAAAAAATTAATCTATAGTACTGTGACTATTTCACTGTTAAGTATGAATCTTATGGCATATGATGCCCAAAAAGCAGAGGAGCTTAATAAATTTTATTCACACATGACACAAAAAGCTTGTGCAGATTCAAAACTTTTTATTAAAGCTGACGATACCTTAAAAATGTTACGAGAGAAAAAATTATTTAGCTTTTTAGATGTTAGGACGGATGGTGAAAATAATATTTTGTCATTAAGTGGAGAAAATGCCTTACACATTCCTCTTAATGTATTGTTTCAAAAAGAGAACCTTGATAAACTCCCGACTGATAAACCAATTATTGTAGTCTGTCATTCAGGAACAAGAGCAACCTTAGCAGCCATTGGCTTAAAACGATTGGGCTTTAAAAAGGTTCATGTTCTTAAAGGTGGGATGGTTGCTTTAGCTAAAGCCAACAACCCTAAAAATGCTCCATTAAAATAAGTCAACCATGAAAAAAATCAACACACTACTACTTACTTTTTTATTATGTTCTAACCTCTATGCCAAAGAAGAGGAACAACATAACCATGAGGGGAGTAATAATATTAAAATCAACTATGAAACGTTAAATTTTAGTAACTCTAAGAAAAAAGAAGATGGGCAACGTTATGGAGTAGAAATAGACCATGAAGATAAACAACAACATATTCAGTTCTATTATGAAAATACAAAAACCAATACCACCAAGATAGTTCCAAAAGATTTAGAGGTCAACAAGTATACACTAAAGTATCAATATAAACTTGCTCCTAAAGAGCGTATAACCCTACTCTATAGCACCATTGATGACAATATAATGAAAGAGACCAATGGAGGAAATATCTATGGAATAGGATATAGTAAAAATGGCTTAGGGCTAACCCAATACTTGAGTGATTATCCTCATTTCGATGTTTATCAGAGTGACTTGAAATATAGCTTTAAAAAGAGTGGGGTCAAGACCACACTCATAGGAAAATATATTCATCTCAAAGATAAAAATAGTAACAACTTTAGTAAAAAAGCTAAGAGTGACTACTTTACAGGTGGAGTAAAATTTCATACCCATTATAATGGTTTTCACTTAGGTGCTGGTGCTTATTTAGGTAAGCGAATCTTTGCTGTTATGAAAGAGGGATTTAAAGTTCAACACCATGCCATGGAATTTAAAGAAAGTTACATGATAGGAGTAGGTCATGCTTTTGGTAAAAATATGGCTGCACATCTACGTTATGGTTACCATAAAGCCAAAGAGGTTCCAATGAATAACGATAACGTTAAAGTAAAGAATCTCTCTTTGGATGTGGTTTATAAATTTTAGCTATTTACCTTTAGGAGCTTTAGCATAAGCTCCTACTTTTTCTCTCTGCTCTTTTGTTAATACATTTTGAACATCAATAACACATTGAAGATGTGCTTTAGTAAGCTCTGCTTTTTTTGTAGCAATTTCATCAACAAGCTTTGACATTTCGTCAGAAACTTTAGTTTGATTTCCCTCATTACTTTCAAGTAAGCCAAGAAGTTTCATCTCCAAATCTTTAATTGCTTTAGCACTCTTTACAATAGCAGGTTTTTTATCTTTTTTCATCTGAACCAATGTTGCTATCTGTTCTTTACTTAAACCCAAAGTTGAACTTTTTGGATGGTGAAGTACCAAACCAAGTGCAAATGGAAGATTTTTTGGAATTAAAAAATACTCTTTTGGAAAGTTTTCATTTTTGTTAAATGGGCTTGGTTCTCCTGCGATTTTAGCAACTTTGGCTTTCATCGCCTTTTTGTCAATAGGGATGTTGGCTTCTGCCATAAGTAGTGATGTTAATCCCAATGCCAAGGTTAGGGTTATAATTTTTTTCATAATTTGTCCTTTTTAATTTTATAATTATATGTTTGAATTCGTATTGTAGCAAAATTCATCTTCTCTGTAAATAGTTTTAAGTTATAATACATATAATTTAAAATTATATTAAAGGCGTAACTATGAAAATAAACACCTCAATATCGGTTGTTATTCGAATTTTTTTATGGCTATTGATGCTTTTTGGAGGTGCGTGGTACAGTATTATTCAAGACCTATCTAGTCCCTATTTTAAAAGTATCTCTTTTCATATACTATCAGCAGTATTGGGAATAATCATAATATTTTTGGCTTTTCGAGCCTCTGCTAATGGAGGAAAAGAATTGACCAAAGGTCGTGTGGGTGACATTCCACGACTAGAAACCAATAAATTGGTCACAACAGGAATCTATGCTTGTATGCGTCATCCCATGCTTTTTGGCTTAACACTACTGCCTTTGGGTTGGGCATTATTACTTGGAAGTCCAACTTTTATTAGCATGGTTGCCCCTTTAGAGATGCTATTTATTATCATTATGGTCATTATATTTGAAGAGCAAGAGGTCAAAAGAAAATTTGCAAATGAGTATGAGATTTATAGTAAAAAAGTCCCGATGGTCTCTTTTGAGTGGCGATGTTTAAAATGGCTATTTTCTTAATTCATCTTATGTAGATAATTTATCTAAAAATCAAATCATTTTAAAACATTTTGTCACACTTTTGAAACGTCGATAAATTATGATAATAGACTTCTAAATATTTGATATATCGCTTCATTTTTACGATGCTAACAATTTGAATTTTTATATTATAATATAAAAAAGTAACAAAAATCAAAACTCCTGCTTAGAACAAAAAACATAAGTTCTTTTCAAAAAAGTAAACTCCAAATAATAAGCATGAAGCATCAGTCTCGAAGCTCCTGTTGTTTCTATGCGTTCACTCTTCTCTATTTTGTCATTTAAAAAATCATCTACAAAGCTTTCATCGAGTCCATAGATAGGGTCACCTACAATCCTATGTGACATAGAATCCAAATGCACTCTTATCTGATGTTGTCGTCCTGTGTAGGGTATGGCTTCTACTAAGGTTTGATTTTTAGCTTTGTCATAACTTATGGGTCGTATGAGCGTACTTGACTCTTTCCCCTCTTGCGAAGTTTGCATTTTTAACTTTATGAGACCATCTGAAGGTTTAATCTTTTTTTCAACAAGCATCTCTTCTATTAGCTCACCTTCTACAAGGGCTTTATACTTCTTAACAAACTCTTTTTTAACAAACATCTCTTTGAGCAGATACCCAGAGTATCCATTTTTAGAGACAAGTATAAGACCTGATGTCTCAGCATCTATCCTATGCACCAACTGAGCTTCATCACCAAACTGGTAGCGTATCTCATCTAAAAGCGTATACTCAGTAGAACGAACAGTAGGATGAACAAGCAGACCTGAGGGTTTGTCAAAAAGAGCAAAATGCTCTGTCTGAAAAAGTGGCTTTAATCCTTTGGTCATCGGTTCAAAAACCAAGACTTCTATATAGCCCGACTTTAACACTTTTCCCTTTTGCAAACGTCTCTTTTTATGGTCAACTATCCGAGCATTTTTTAAGAGTTTAAGAGCTAAGGGTTCGGACAATTTCACAACTTCTACTAAGAACTCTTCTACTTTTTTGGCTTCTGTTACGTTGTATTTTTTTAGTATGTAGGGCAATGAGAATCCTTGGGTTGGAGTTTGGGATATTATACAGTAAATGTATGACTAAAAATATAAGTTATTTCTTCCATTTTCTAAAACTTTCTAATTTCTTAATAAATATAAGTAATTATATTGTATACTTCTTTGTTAAACAAAGGGTTATCATTTTGAAAAAAATTGTCTTAGTATTTATATTACTACCGTTTTATTTATTTAGTAAAACATTTAGTAGTGGTTCATACATTATTGATATGGGCGTTGTCCCTCAAACTACAGCCAATGGATTAAAGCCATATGGACTTATTTATGATTTGACCAGAAATCATAAGGTACCTGTTTCATGGATTATTAATACATCAAAAATTAAAGATGCTTCTGACTTCACTTATAATGGCAAAGATTATAAAGGAGGTGCTTTTGTTATTTCTGCTGAATATGCTTCTGATGTACTGAGTGTCATCAATGATTGGAAAGGTAAAGGGGTTATTATTGATGGTCCTACCGACACTACCTTTGATGCACCACTGTATAATGAAATTAAAAGTTTTCCAAATGTCATTCTAGATGAAGATAATGGTAAAATTGTTGAAGATTTCTTTTATAAATTAGCTGAAGTCCCTTCAAGCAGTTATCGAATAGGAACACCAAATGACCTTGGAAGTTGTGATGATATTTATGCCATGCCTCATGCTGATCCTGATAAATGGGATGATACTACAAAAACAATTTTTAATGATTATATTCAAGCAGGAGGTAATCTTTGGTCTGCATGTCGTGCTGTTAGTGCCATAGAAAATAAAACACTTGGACTGGGATTTAATTACTTATCTGATGAAGGTCTTCAGTGGTCTGAACTGCATGATGATAATAGTGGTACTTTTGCCTATACAGCTGATACATCTTCTGACCCTATTATGCAATTTATGGGTATACTTGATGGTGCATTACAAGGTGGTGCTGAAAGTATTTATATTCCAACAACTACTTGGAGAGCAACAACAACAGTTGCTGTAACTGACCCCAGTTTTGTATTAACAAATGGTTCTTCTGGTCCAGCTGCTGCTGTTATCTATGGTAAAGCCATGGGAAATCCAGACTATGGAACAATTGTATATGAGACTTCACATAGTATTACTTCAGGAACAGATGAAGAGAATGTTGCAGCAGCAAGAGTTTTTGCTAACTATTTACTTTTATCAGCTATAGAAAAAGAGTTAGCAGTAGAAGACAGTAACATTCCAGACAGTGTCGTATCTGAATCAAGTACAGAGCTTAATGTTAGTTCAGCATCAGCTACTGATTACTTATGGACAAGTTCATGTGGAGGTTCTTTCACTCCTGATGCAACTCATGCTACAACTACTTTTATTGCACCTTCTGTAGACAGCAATACTTCATGTACTATTCATGTTGAACTTTCTGATGCCTGTAACAGGTCAACATTTGTTATAAAAAATATAACTGTTACACCTAAAGACCCAGAACCATTTGAATGTACTAATCAAGGATTTATCTTCTCTGGTACTCTTGATGACAATGATACAGGTCTTTCAATTGTAGATTTAGAAAACCAAGCCTTAATCACAGGTGAGAACTTTGGAACACGCCATATTAATGCCATAGGATACAATATTCAAGATGATTTTATTTATGGAATTGGATTTAAAAATGATACACATGATACTATAGATGTTGTAAGAATCGATAAAAACTATAAGGTAGAACGACTGAACATAACGGGACTTCCACAAGGAAACTCCCTCTATGGTCTGGGTGATGTTGATTTTAATAATACCTATTATGTCTCGACCATTCAAAGTGAAAGTGCAACCACTCCTGACTATGTACAAAGCTTAATTGTTATAAGCCTAGATAGTAAAAGTGTAATAAATACTATAAATTTAGACTTTCCAGCAGGAATGACAACCATACATGCTGCAGATTATGCATTTAACCCTAAAGACAGTATGCTCTATACCATAGATTCTACATCAAATCAACTCATACGCATTAACCCGACTACAGGTAAAGTTGAAAAACTGGGTGACATTGGTAACGTTGGTGATGTCTATAGTGTTATTAGTTTTTTTGATTTAGACGGGAATTTTTTATTTACCAACACAAATAACGTAACCATTTATAAAATAGATATTTCAGATCCTGCTAATATCAACCCTTTGGCTACTATTTATATTGATAATCTTGACTTACCTGCTTCTGGTGATGGTGCAAAATGTGCTTATGCTCAACTTCCTTATAAGTCTTTTCTAGGAGCATTTAATATTGAGCGAACCAACAGTGGAAGTGACGTTATAAACAGTGATGCACGAAATGCATGGTATACCCAAATAGTCGGGCGTGACTTTGACTACTCTGTTCTTTTTTACAATGATACCATGACAGCAGAAAGAAATATTAGTTCTGTAACCATGAAAATAGAACTTATTAACCAAGATACCAATGCAACTCTTTATGAACGTTATGCTTATATCCCTGTAGATGCTCAAACAAGTCGTATAGATGTTACACTACCTACAGATGATTTAGCAACACTTCCTGCCACCAGAAAAGCAATTTTTAGAGTCTCTTATGGTGTTGATGCAAACAATTCTATTATTCAAGAAGGATGTAATACGGACTATAAAAGTTGTTATGAGAGAAACAGTAATATCCATACTGACTATGCAAGAGATAATTTTTCTATTCGTCCTGAAAGTTTTTATATGACTTTAAAAGATAAAAACAATACTATAAAGATAAATAGAGATCCAAGTAATACAGCAGACAATAGAGTTTCTCTTGCAGCAGGATATGACTATAATTTAACGATTATTGCAACTCAAAAAGGACTTGATACTCCTGCTTTGAACTATAATACAAATATAGATAAAACTTTATCATTTATTAAACCATCTGCTTCAAGTACATGTCATAATGAATCCAATATAACTTCCAATACAGTTTTTAAAAATGGAGAAAATACAGTAAAACTTTTTGAACATAACAATGTAGGTATGTATAATCTTCATTTAATAGATGATGATTGGACAAAAGTAGATTGGAATAAAACTACACCTGATTGTACTATTAATGCATCAACTACATCTACAGATGGAAATACTTTAACTGGATGTAATATTGAATCAAATCCTGACTTCTTTTTAAAATTTCATCCAGACCACTTTAATGTTGGTTTAAACATGAAAAACTTACCAGATAGTGGGCATCCAGATTTCATTTATATGATGAAGATCAATGAATCTAATGACAACGTAGCCATTGCATTTAAAGGAAATATTACAGCTCAAAGTGAAGACAATATCACAACAAGTAACTTTACAGCAGGATGTGTTGCCACGAACATTCTTCTCGACTTAAATGCATCTACTATATCTGTAGAGGGTGTTAATCAAAATATTCATACTATAAAAGGCTCAGACGTTAACTTCTCAAGAGTTATTAGATTTAACGATGAAACAGATACAACTCAATTTGATGTTGATAATAATCTAAGCAGCATTGCAAATACACTTCCTATATCTGCCAACAGATTTTTAGATGCAAATAATGGAGTAATGAGTTTAGATATGAGATTTAATCTTAATAAAAATATAAAAGAAGCCATAAACCCTGTAGAAGTAACATTTAACAATATAACGGTTGACTCTCCAGATGCAAATTCATCAGCTCATCAAATAACAAAGCATATCCCTAGTGGAACGAAAATTTTCCCTAATAACGTAAAAAATTTCTATTTTGCTAGAGTGGTATCAGACTTAAACAACTATCCAAGAATCAATATGAATATATCAACACTTGTAAGAACACCTTTAAATGTAGATGTCTATTGTGGTACTACTGTTATTGACTATTGTAATAATAGAAATGTGATTATAAATAGTAACATAAGTAGCACAATCAGAGAACAAAATGGTTGGTATCTATCTGTTAAGCATAATGGTAACCTAGATGGAAATGTTACAGGACTTGTTGATAACCCAGATATACTGACGATTACTCCAAATCCAACCAGCATAGATAATCTATCACTTAATAATGGCTCAAATGGTAGAGTTAATGCTGTGTTTAATAATTGTAGTCAACCCAGTTCAACCATTACTATTATAACTGACCCTGTTTTAGCCTATGAACCATCACAATATACTGTAAACTGTACAAGTGTCAATCCTTCTCAATGGACAGGAATTGGTAAAACTGGTAATGTTTTAGAAGTTAAACCAAAAGTAGGTAAAAATAAAAAAATGGATTGGTAACAACTTAATAATATATAAAAAAGTCTAGTGTATAAAAAATAATGGGACTGTTCAAGATTCTATTTCAAGTTAGCATAAAAAGTGGGACGGTTCAAGAGAAACAACAAAAACTAGAAGTCTACCCCAACTTCTCAAACCAACCATTCTCCTCCAAAACCTCAAGCCTCTCTTCAAAAGCTTTCATCATCACTTCTTTAAGTGGCAGTTTATCTTTTATCTTAACGCGTCTATCCTGTGCATTCGGTCGCTCTTTCACATAAAAGAAACTCTCTTCTAACTTATCAATTCTCTTAATATATTTGGGCATCTTCTCTCGGTAAGTTTTCAAAATCATCGAAGCCCTTTCCAAAAAAAGCTTTTGTGATACTTTAGCCTTTTTAACCAATACCAAAAAATCTTTGAGCCGAATATTGGTCTGTTTGCCATTGATAGGTAGATGTGATTCATAACCGTGTATGCCCCCATAAAAGCCAGTAGTAGCAATATCATAAAGAGGAGCAAGAAGTACTTTTCCACTATCTTGAATGCTAGAGATATTTTTAGTGTGCATATCTTCATGTTTAATCACAAATGAGTAGAAGTAGTACTCCAACATTCTAAGCCTATCCTCTTCACGTGGTAAAACTTTTGAAGCTGTCTCAAAGAGCTTTTCAGAGGAGGTGTTGTATTTGTTGTCACTGTGTAGCCCCATATAGCTAGAGAACTCTTTTCGTTGGAACTTATAGTTTCTGTATCGGTCAAAATATTTTACAATATAGTGATACTCTTCATCCTCTTTGGACTTAAATAGTCCACTTTTTGGTACATCAAACCCCAGTTCATTTTTAGCAAAGCTCATATGCAGATGCTCATTAATAGCGATATGAGGAAAATAATAACTGCTATATGGGTCTGCCTTTTGAGGATGATAAGGTTTTATAAAGTACTCCACCTCTTGGTTATCTTGTGGCATCCGAATCTTCCCATCTTTCATAACCACTTGCAGTTTATGTTGATAACCCGAGAGACTTATGGTTCTTATTTTCTTTATCTCATTATCATTGATATACTCATGAGGGAAAAGGCTCTTTTTGTCCAATGCAACATCAAACTGATAGACATTTGGAAAACTATTTTTTCCCAAAATTTTCTCCTTTTTTAGCAGATAACTCTCTGTTTTTATCTTTTTATCAAACACTATAGGCTCTTGGCTCAGTATCAAGTCATTGGTACTGTAGTTGTTGTTTGCCAACAGAAAAAACTCGGTGGCATTACCTGTCTTTTCAATCAAAATCTCTCTATCTATTCCCTCAGGTAGTATCTCTTCAAAATCAACAAAACACCTACCCTGCTTTTGAGTCTCGATGGTTAATGGCATAGCAAAAACAGCCTGATGTTTTGAGCCAAGCAAATAGTCACTATCGTAAGCAAAGAGATACTGCTCATAGTCAAAGCCCAAATAACCGATACAGATTTGATTTTGATAGATGTAGAGTTTTTGTTCAAAGGTTTGGTGGTAAATCTCAGAAAAAATATAAACAGTGGATGAACCAGCACCCTCTCGTTTAACCCTTTCATTTTTTACCAAAAGAGAGAGAGCATTTAAAACAGCTCTTTTTTTAACTCTTGGCATCTGCTCTTCTATCTCTGCTCTTGTAAAATATTTTTCTTTTTTATAAGATAGCAGTAGTAATATATTTTTGACTGTTTCATTCATTTTAAACCTTAATTTTATATTAAAGTGATGCACTTTATGC
>Ga0256828_1002857_pt1 | contig 10070 bp, 11 predicted proteins | sample CV88metaG_FD_185993 | JGI IMG/M metagenome (GOLD analysis project Ga0256828, IMG submission 185993) | Hydrothermal vent microbial communities from East Pacific Rise, Pacific Ocean - CV88 | ecosystem: Environmental > Aquatic > Marine > Hydrothermal vents | place: Pacific Ocean: East Pacific Rise... | reverse complement strand
TACAGTAACCACGGTTACTATAAATAAACTTCTATTTTCTTTCATTTAAACTTTTTTTCTTTTTAGGTACAATATATAATAATTCTAAGGAGTAATAATGACTAAAGAGTATATTTTAAATTTTCTTAAAGAAAACCATACACTGTTAGAGCATAAATACTCAGTAGATAGCATAGGTCTGTTTGGCTCTTATGCTAAAGGTATTGCAGATGAGAAGAGTGATATAGACTTCTATGTCGTATTTAAGCAAAAAAACCTTGATAATATGACTGGATTACTACTCCATCTTGAAAAAGTATTTAATAAAAAGATAGATATGCTCTACTATCATCCGAGACTAAGAGAAGGTTTGAAAGAGCAGATAGAAAAAGAAGTCCTTTATGCATAAGCTTTCTTTGTTAGAACTTTTAGCGTTTATTAAAGAGAGTATTGAACTCATAGAAAAGAGATTTGCTTCTGTTTTGAGTCTGGATGACTTTTTAGACAATGATGAAAGTTTAGAAAAATTAGACAGTATTATACTTCGTATTCAAACCATAGGTGAGGCACTTAAAAATATAGATAAACATCAAGAAGGTTTTTTAGAATCAGTTGCCACATCTGAGTATTGGAGTAGTATTATGAAATTAAGAGATTTGATTTCTCATCACTACATAGATATAGATGCAGAGGTAATTTATATGATTTGTGATGAAAAATTAGATGAATTAAAAATCAATATTATTGCTTTGATTGAAAAAGTATAATAGCATTACTAATGATTAATAATGAGAAAATTAGAAGAAAAAATTGTATAAGTTCTTTTACTGAAGAAGATTCATTATTGCATAAAAATAAATTAAAAGTTAATAGGAAGAGAGGGTAATAATGCCATATAGATTAAATAAGTTATCTTCATTAGCAAACATTGAAACCAAAAAAGTCCTAAAAAAAACCATTCAAGCTAACCGTGCATTGGCACGGCTCAATGGGGTAGTTCAGATTATTCCAAATCAAAACATTCTCATTAACTCTTTGGTGCTTCAAGAAGCTAAAGACTCCTCTGAGATAGAGAATATCATTACTACTCATGATGAGCTCTTTCGTGGGGGGTTAGATATGGCTTCAGCTACACATGAAGCCAAAGAGGTACAACACTACAAAGAGGCTTTGCTTAAAGGGTATGAGGTTGTTAAAGAGACGGGGTTATTGCTCAAAAGAGATATTGTTTCTATACAAAAAGAGTTAGAGCAAAACGATGCTGGGGTACGACGGCAAAGTGGTACGGTACTTCGCAATATGGCTACGGGAGAAGTGGTGTTTGAACCCCCTCAAGAGTATGAAGTCATACAAGCACTATTTAGCAACTTAGAAGAGTATATCAATGAGCCTAACGATATAGACCCGTTGGTCAATATGGCGATGATACACTATCGGTTTGAGAGTATTCATCCGTTTTATGATGGCAATGGTAGAACGGGTAGGATTATTAATATCCTATACCTTATACTCAAAGGGTTGTTAGATATTCCTATCTTGTATTTGAGTTCGTATATTATTCAGCATAAGGCTGACTACTACAGACTTATAGGAGAGCTACAACGTGAAGAAAGTGAAGAGAACCTAGAAGCGTGGATACTCTATATGTTAGATGGAGTAGAGCAGACTTCGTTGGCAACAACAGAACTCATTAATGACATACATACATTGATGAATGAAACGAAAGATAAAATTAAAAAAGAATTACCAAAAATTTATAGTAAAGATTTGGTAGAGATACTCTTTACGCATCCATATACTAAGATAGATTTTTTAGTTAAAGACTTGGGTATAGCAAGACAAACAGCATCTATCTATTTAAATGAATTAGAAAATCTTGGTATTTTACAAAGTATAAAATTGGGTAGAAGCAAATATTTTATAAGTAAAGAACTTTTTGATAGATTAAAAAAAGGTATTTAGTCATATGTTAGAAAAAGTTTAAAATTCTAACATATAAAATTAATATGTTAGAAAAACGCGAAAATGTTAACATATAATATTAATATGTTAAAAAGTCCAAAAAGTTAATATAGCTCAAATAAAGGTAAAACAATGACAGACGAATTTTACATGCAACTCGCCCTTAATAAGGCTTGGGAGTATCAGGGCTTGACCTATCCTAACCCTGCTGTGGGGGCTGTGGTGGTAGAAGAGGGGAAGCTTTTGGCTATTGAGGCACATCAGAAGGCTGGGACATCGCATGCAGAGGTGTTGGCGTTACTGAAAGCCTATGAGGAGATTTCTGGTAACACCATAGCCTTTGATAGGTTTAACTCTCAAATGGCACATGACTTTTTGCTTGACTTGCCAAGAGGATTTTTTGAGGGGTGTAGCATCTATGTGACGCTGGAGCCTTGTTCGCATAGGGGAAAAACCCCTGCGTGTGCATTGTTGCTGGAGAAGTTACATTTAGAGAGGGTTATTGTAGGGGTACAAGACCCCATTGTAGGGCACGATGGGGGGTTAAAACTGCTTTCCAATGTGACACTAGGTGTTCTTGAAGAGGCTTGCCACGCTTTACTCGAACCCTTTATGCTATGGCAAAAAAGAGCCTTTGTCTTGTTTAAACTGGCACAGACAAGCAACGGACGCATTGGGGGTGGGTACCTCAGTTCTAAGGCATCGCTTACCCATGTACATCAAGTGCGTGAGGTATGTGATGTGTTACTCATAGGGGGCAATACGGTACGAGAAGACAGACCTACGCTTGACTGTCGCTTTAGTGAGGGCAGGGCTCCAGATGTGAAGATCTACTCAAAACGTAATGATTTTGATACCAATATCCCACTTTTTGGGGTAAAAAACCGAAAAGTAGAGGTGTGTGAGAGGCTAGATTTTTTAGAAACACCATCGTTTGTGTTGGTAGAAGGGGGTGAGGGGATGCTCAATGCACTCAAAGAAAAGGTAGATTGGATGTTGATTTATCAAACCCCTAAGCTCTCTACCAATGAATTATCTTATAATACGGCAATGAATTTAGAATTTTTACATACAGAAAAAAAAGATGTAGATATGATGATATGGAGTAGAAACAGTGGGTATTGAAAAACTAGAAGACAAAGCACAAAAACAAGAGAAGATTGTAGAGATGTTTGATGACATCGCTTCAACCTATGACAAAGCCAATAGAGTACTCAGTATGGGGATTGACATTCAGTGGCGTAAAAAAGGGTGTGATAAAGCCTTTGAGATTTTGGGTAAAAAAGAGCTAGGGCAAATCACCGATGTGGCAACGGGAACTGGTGACTTGCTCATCTACTGGCGAGAACAAGCGGCTAAAAATGGTGTGAGCATTGCTAACTACGTGGGTGTAGACCCTTCTGTGGGTATGCTAGAAGTTGCCAAAGAGAAGGTGGATTTTGCTGAGTTTATTGTGGGTAAAGCCCAAGAGCTCCCCATAGCCGATGAGAGTAGTGATGTGATCTCTATTAGTTATGGTATTCGTAATGTGGTTGACCGTGTTGAAGCACTACAAGAGTTTAACCGTGCGTTAAAACCTGGGGGGCTTGTGGTCATTTTAGAGTTTACAAAACAAGAGCGTCAAGGGCTTTTTGACAAAGTGGTAGATTTTGGTATGAAAAATGTCCTGCCTCGTGTGGGTGGGTTTATCTCTAAAAACTATGAAGCTTACAAGTATCTGCCAGACTCTATTGAGGAGTTTTTAACGACTGAAATGCTCTCTCAAGAGCTTGAAGAGGCAGGGTTTGAGATGAAATATACCAAATCATTCTCAATGGGTATCTCTACATTGTTGGTAGCTCAAAAAAAATAGCATAGGGTGTTGTGCCTCACAACACCAAATTAAAATATGAAGTAAAATAAAATTTAGGGTGTTGTAAGGGTACAACACCCTACGGGAAAATAATGTCACAAAATCTTATGAGCGTAAGCTCACTTAACACCAAAATCAAATCACTTCTAGAAGCTACCTTTATGCACACCCTTGTTGAAGGGGAAGTAGCCTCAGTCACCTACCACACCTCAGGACACCTCTACTTTAGCATTAAAGATGACAAGAGTGCCATTAAGTGTGTAATGTGGCGTTCATCGGTGGCACGTATGAAGTTTCGCATTGAAAAAGGGATGAAGATAGTCGTAGAGGGCTCGGTGAGTGTCTATACGCCTCGTGGGGAGTATCAGTTTCAAACTGTACGCATAGAACCCTCTGGGCAGGGGGCATTGGCATTGGCGTATGAGCAACTCAAACAGAGACTCAAAGCAAAGGGGTATTTTGCCCAAGAGCATAAAAAAGTGTTGCCAAAGATGCCTAAGCGTATTGCGTTGGTGACAGCCAAAGAGTCTGCTGCTTTGCACGATATGCTCAAAATTATACAGAAGCGTTGGGCACTAGTAGAGGTAAGTATTGTCGATACCTTAGTTCAAGGTGAGATGGCAGCTCCTCAAATTGCCAAAGCTTTAGCCTATGCCGATAGTTTGGGTGTAGATGTGGTGGTTGTAGGACGAGGAGGGGGAAGTACAGAGGATCTTTGGGCATTTAATGAAGAGGTGGTAGCAGACGCACTCTTTGCGATGCAAACACCTGTAGTAAGTGCCGTAGGTCATGAGGTAGATACGCTTATGAGTGACTATGTAGCAGACCTGCGTGCCCCAACCCCTAGTGCCGCGATGGAGATGATATTGCCAGATTGTAATGAGGTGCTCTATATTTTAGGGGAGTATCAATCAAAGTTACAAGAGAGAGTTCTTTCTATTGTAGAGCAAAAGTCTAAATCACTCTTGGCAGTAGAGTCTCACTTAAACCTTCTCTCTCCTTCTCGTCAATTGGATGAGATGTATAAAGAGAGTGCTCTTTTGTTAAAAATGCTTAAAGATGAGATGACAAGACACCGGCAAAGAGCTACACTCCTTTGTCAGCCTCTGTTTGAAGCCTACCAAAGAGCCATGGCACAAGTACTTAAGCAAAAATCGTATGCTGTGGTAAAACTAGAAGAGGAGATACTTCGCTATAATCCTCAAAAAGAGAGTTTCAAAGGATGGGTACAGTTGAGTCAAAAGGGAAGAAGGGTCTCATTAGATGATATAGAGGTAGAGGATACCTTTACTATTGAAGATAGTAAGCAAAAGATTGAAGCTATTTGTCTTTCTTATGAGAAGTATAAATAAAAGACTCTTACGCTTTTTGAAGTTTAAAGATATTATAATGGAGCTTCCAATAGTGTAACGACAAGATAAGGGAGAGAAATTTATGGAGATAACACAACTTATAACACCTACCAATATTGCTTTGGTATTGGGTATGGTACTTTGTATCTATATTATCATACTTTTGCAGTCCAAAAAGAGACTCAAAGAGGCATTAAGATTGAAAACTGAAAAGTTTCATAAGACATTTGATGTCACAGAGGACGCTGTTTTGATGCTCTCTGAAAAGTATGAGGTTCTCTTTGCCAATACAGCAATGGTGAAGCTTCTCTCTCTTAAAGAGCCTTATATTTCAAAAAAACTTGAACTTTTTCCAAAGATTTTTGTTAAAAATGTATGGGTAGATTTGGGAGATTTTATCAAAAATCTCCCTTCTGAAAGTTTTGAAAGCATGCAATCTTTTCCTAAAGCAAAGCTTCGTTTTGGAGAAAGCCGTGGAGAAGAGGGTGTAGAGATGAACCTCTATATCGATCGTTCTACGCTTCAAAAACAGGGGTGTTTGAGTATTGTAATGCACAATAAAAATGATGAACAAGAGAAGATAGCAATGGGGTATCGTCATAAATTGACTCAGTTACCCAATCAACCTAAAGCACTGATAGACCTAAATCAGTTTTTTGCAAAAGATCACCTCTCCGATAAAAAAGTTGGTTTGGTTCTCATCCATATAGATAACCTTCTTTCTCTAAAAGCGACACTAGGGCATGAGCAGATTAACCATATTTTGATTACGTTTGCAAACTATTTGAAGAAGATTAGTGAACATAGTGCTATGCAACCTTACCACACCTACTACAATCATTTTTTATTGATTGTTCCAGAGCTACAGAGAGAAGATGAACTTTTGAGTTTGTGTAAGCAAATTCAAGATCAATTGGCATCTTTCTATACCATAGGAAATGTAAATTTACACCTTACAGCGAGTATGGGGTTGAGTATCTACCCAGACAATGGTTCACGCCGTACCCTTTTAGACAATGCCTATAGTGCTTTGGCTCAGGCAGAGAAGAAGGGACAAAGTACGATTGTACTCTATCATAATGAGATGAGGCAGTATGAGTATGATGAGTTAACCCTCTACAATGAGTTACATGAAGCTATCAATGATGGTGAGTTTGAGATATATTACCAACCAATTATGCATGCTAAAAGTGGAGATATTATCTCAGCTGAAGCGTTAATCCGATGGAAACATAAGAAGTATGGGTTTATCCCACCAGATATTTTTATTCCTATTGTGGAGAAGACTGGCTTTGTGGTTGATTTGGGACAATTTGTACTTGAAGAGGTACTAAAGCAACAGAAACGTTGGGAGCTTTTTAAGTTCAATCAAATTCCTATCTCTATCAATATGTCAGTCATTGAGATAGAGACAGAAGGGTTTGTTGAAAATGTTGAAAAGCAGTTAAAGAAACACAATGTTGACCCTCACTTAATTAAGTTTGAGATTACAGAGGGGATTGCCATGCGCAATGAAGAGCATGTTGATAAGCAGTTGAATGCACTAAAAAAGATGGGTATTAGTATTTTACTCGATGACTTTGGAACAGGATATACCTCCTTCTCTTACTTGAAAAAGTTTCCAGCCGATATCTTGAAGATAGATAAGACTTTGGTGGACAACATCTTAACCCATAAAGAGGATCAGCGTATTGTAAAAGCGATGATAGACTTAGGACATAGTCTTGGGATGAAGATTGTTATTGAGGGGATTGAAAATCAACCTATGGTCAATATTTTAAGAGAGTATGGTTGTGACTATATGCAAGGGTATCACTTCTCTAGACCTGTACCGGTATTTGAATTTCAAGAGTTTTTAAGAAAGTAAGTAAAGAGACCAAAGTATATGGTCTCTTTATAATGTAAGAGGTGTACGCTTACATCATCCCTGGCATTCCACCCATACCACTCATATCTGGCATCGCTGGTGCTGCACTTGGTGCTTCTGGCACATCTGAAACAGTTGCTTCAGTTGTAAGGAGCAAGCTTGAAACCGATGTGGCATTTTGAAGTGCCACACGCTCCACTTTAAGTGGGTCAATAATCCCTGCTTCAAGCATATTGACATACTCACCTGTAGCAGCATTAAATCCTAGGTTTGCGTCATCACTGTTTGCGATTTTGTCTGCTACCACGCCAGCATCAAACCCAGCATTAGAGGCAATCTGTTTCATAGGGGCATAGACAGCTCTTAAGATAATCTCAGCGCCTACTAACTCATCTTCTTTTAAGTCAAGATTTACAGCTTTTGCTGCCTTAATGAGTGCGGCACCACCTCCAATGACAATCCCTTCATCTACAGCTGCTTTGGTAGCTGAGAGGGCATCATCGACTCTGTCTTTCTTCTCTTTCATCTCAGTCTCAGTAGCAGCGCCCACTTTAATGACAGCAACCCCACCAGAGAGTTTAGCTAGACGCTCTTGAAGCTTCTCTTTGTCATATTCGCTAGTTGTTGAACCAATTTGTGTTCTTATCTCACCTACACGAGCTTCCACAGCAGCTTTGTCACCTTTTCCATCAACAATGACTGTATTGTCTTTGTCTATAACAATACGTGCTGCTTGTCCAAGGTCTGCTAGGGTTGCTTTTTCTAAAGTAAGTCCAAGCTCTTCAGTAATGAGTGTTGCGCCAGTTAAGATAGCAATGTCTTTGAGCATCTCTTTTTTTCTGTCTCCAAACCCTGGAGCTTTAACAGCTGTAATGTTTAGTACTCCTTTGAGTTTGTTAAGTACCAAGGTTGAAAGGGCTTCACCCTCTACATCGTCAGCAATAATGAGTAGTGGACGTCCACTTTGTTGTACTTGCTCTAACATAGGCACTAAGTCTTTAAGTGAGGTTAGTTTGCTGTCTGTAAGCAAGATAATAGGGGCTTCAAGTTCACAAGTCATCTTCTCTGTATTGGTCACAAAGTATGGAGAGATGTACCCTCTGTCAAATTGCATCCCCTCTACGACTTCAAGGTCGTCGTTGATCCCTTTTGCCTCTTCAACGGTAATGACACCATCTTTTCCTACTCTGTCCATCGCTTCAGCAATGAGGTTACCAATGGTCTCATCTGAGTTTGCAGAGATGGTTGCTACCTGTGCGATCTCTTTTTTCTCTTTGACCTCTTTAGAGATTTTCTTAAGCTCTTCAATAATAGCAGCACTCGCTTTGTCCATACCACGCTTTACCTCAATAGGGTTTGCTCCAGCTGTGATGTTTCTTAGCCCCTCTTTAAAGATAGAGTGTGCCAACACAGTAGCAGTGGTTGTTCCATCTCCTGCTTCATCAGCCGTATTGGCAGCCACCTCTTTGACCAGTTGTGCCCCCATATTTTCTAGGGTATCTTTAAGCTCAATCTCTCTTGCTACTGAGACACCATCTTTGGTAATGTGTGGAGCACCGTACGATTTTTGAATGAGTACATTACGACCACGAGGTCCCATAGTTACTTTAACAGCATCTGCTAGTTTAGTAACACCTTCAAAAAGTCCTGCTCTTGCTTTGTCTGCGAAAAATATCTCTTTTGCCATAAAAACTCCTTTGTTATTTGATAAGTCCTAAGACTTCTTTGCTTAGTAAAATAAGATACTCTTTACCTTCAATCGTAATCTCCATACCTGAGAAGTTAGCAAATACCACAGTATCATCTACATTGATACCATCTTCTTTTGCATCAGGTCCAACAGCAATCACTTTTCCTTGTAGAGGTTTCTCTTTTGCCGTATCGGGAATGTAAAGCCCTGAAGCTGTCTGGTTAGACTGTGCTTCACGCTCAACTAATACTCTGTCTTTTAATGGTTCAAATGCCATAATGACTCCTTATAGTTTAATTTTATAGTCGCATTGTAGTTGTTTTTTTTTAAAATGTCAATAAGTTTCTTCTAATTATTTAATAAATATGAGTCAAATAGACTAAGGTTTTAAAAAAATATATTTTTTTCATTTTTCTATTGACATCTAACTATTTCTAAGCTATAATTCCGTCTCTTAACACAAAGACGTCAAGGTAGCTCAGCTGGTTAGAGCGCTGGTCTCATAAGCCGGAGGTCGAGGGTTCGAGTCCCTCTCTTGACACCACTTTTCACTTCAACATATTTTTCCTAATAATATTTTTATTTTAAACTCTTTTTTACTTTAAAATCTATTGATCAAGCATAAAAACCTCCAATATTTCTCTCTTTTAATCTTAATAAATATAAATTTATGCTATCCTTGTGAGACTCACATTTTTTGAAATGGATGACTTTAGAAAAAAACAAGGAGATTACGTAATGATGAAGAAAATTACAACAGTATTTTTAACAACGGCTTTGAGTAGCGTGCTATATGCAGGTAACATCACAAATAGTGAAAAAATTATAGGTTTAGAGATTGGTGCTGCAACCATTCAAGCCGATACAGGTGGGTTTTTTGCTGAATTAGACCATGAGGGAACTGACATGGAGCTTGGTATCCGTTTGGGTGCTCAGTTTGATAGTTGGAGAACTATGTTGGTATTTGATTACTTCGATAGTAGTGATGATGATCAAAATTATGAAAAAGGTTTAATCACTGTAGATTACTTCTTAAGTAATGATACAGCAGCAATGAGACCATACCTTGGAGTTAATGCCGGATATATGAACTACGAGAGTACAGACATTGATGAGAGTGGATTCCTCTATGGTGTACAAACAGGGTTTACTTACCGTGTTATGCCAAATGTTGATGTAGATCTATCATACAGATACTCTTTTACAGATGCAGGACATACCGACCATATCCAGAGTGCACTTTTGGGTATCAATTATATCTATTAAACAATTTAAAGGTTAGAAATGAAAAAATATATAATTAGTATTTTAACACTATTGCTTGTTTTTGCACTTTCAGGGTGTGGAAGTAACGCCAAAGTAGATGGT
>Ga0256828_1002855_pt1 | contig 10071 bp, 11 predicted proteins | sample CV88metaG_FD_185993 | JGI IMG/M metagenome (GOLD analysis project Ga0256828, IMG submission 185993) | Hydrothermal vent microbial communities from East Pacific Rise, Pacific Ocean - CV88 | ecosystem: Environmental > Aquatic > Marine > Hydrothermal vents | place: Pacific Ocean: East Pacific Rise... | reverse complement strand
GACTTCGTTATAATGATGCTCCTATATTTTCAGTACAACACCACCCAGAATCATCTCCTGGACCAAAAGAGAGTCGTTATATCTTTGGTGAGTTTTTAGAACTTATAAAGAGATAAAAAAGTAGCACATATAAGTGCTACAAATACTTTCTACCACTTCCTCGTTAAACTTAAAATTTATTAAATCTCCAAAAGTAAACAAAAAGCTAATAAATACAAAAATTTATTTCGTAATTAAGATTATTTGAACCAATACCCTGCTAATATACAATGTTAATTAGTTTAATAAGGATATTGGTATCGCTTATTAAACGTAATTGCTTTGAATCTTAAGGAGGCTATATATGGAGAATCGTCCATTAGGGTACGACTATACGGTTGCAAAGATGTTCATGCTTACTACAATTGCTTTAGGAATTGTTGGTATGACTATCGGTGTAATTTTAGCATTTGAGCTAGCATTTCCAGGGGTAAACTTATTCCTCGGTGATAATCTTGCTGAATATACTAACTTTAGTCGTCTTCGTCCACTGCACACAGATGCAGTAATATTTGGTTTTACATTAAGTGGTATTTTTGCTACTTGGTATTATGTTGGTCAACGTGTACTTAAAGTTAATATGGCAGAATCACCATTTTTAATGTTTATTGGTAAGTTACACTTTTGGTTATATGTTGTAGGTGTTGCTGCTGTTGTTGTTTCACTTTTAGCTGGTGTTACTACTTCAAAAGAGTACGCTGAATTTGAGTGGCCTATTGATGTTGCTATCGTTGTTGTATGGGTACTTTTCGGTATCAGTATCTTCGGTCTTATCGGTATTCGTCGTGAGAAGAGTTTATACATCTCTGTATGGTACTACATCGCTACTTTCCTCGGTATAGCTATGCTTTACCTTTTCAACAATATGGAAGTTCCAACTATGCTTGCTACTTCAGCTGCTGGAGAGACAGGAATTGGTAACTGGTATCACTCAGTATCAATGTATGCTGGTACAAATGATGCACTTGTTCAATGGTGGTATGGTCACAATGCTGTTGCATTTGGTTTTACTGTTCCTATCGTTGCAATGATTTACTATTTCTTACCGAAAGAGTCTGGTCAAGCGATCTACTCATATAAACTATCATTACTTTCTTTCTGGGGATTAATGTTTGTTTACCTATGGGCTGGTGGTCACCACCTTCTTTTCTCTACTGTTCCTGACTGGATGCAAACTATGGGATCAATCTTCTCAATAGTTCTTATCCTTCCATCATGGGGTTCAGCGATCAATATGCTTCTTACAATGAAAGGTGAGTGGCAACAAGTTGCAGCATCTCCATTAATTAAGTTTATGGTTCTTGGTTCTACATTCTACATGTTCTCTACACTAGAAGGTCCTATCCAAGCTATCAAATCTGTTAATGCGATTGCTCACTTTACTGACTGGATTGTTGGTCACGTTCACGATGGTGTTCTTGGTTGGGTTGGATTTATGATTATGGCAGCTCTTTACCATATGTCTCCACGTGTATTTAAACGTGAAATCTACTCTAAGTCTTTAATGGCTTCACAATTCTGGATTCAAACATTAGGTGTTGTTTTATACTTCACTTCTATGTGGATTGCAGGTATTACTCAAGGTATGATGTGGCGTGCTCACGATGAGTTCGGTAACTTAGCTTACTCATTCATCGATACTGTAACAGTACTTCACCCTTACTATGCTATTCGTGGTGTAGGTGGATTATTATACTTAACTGGTTTCTTAATGTTTGCTTATAACATTTACAAAACTATGACTGCTGGAAAAGCGCTTGAGCAAGAGCCAGCTAATGCATCGCCTATGGGCGCTTAAGAAAGGGAGGATTATATTATGTTTCATTGGTTAGAAAAACACCCGTTCTTATTTTCAGTAGGTGTGTTCGCGGCTATCGCGTTTGCAGGGTTAATCGAAATCGTTCCTAACTTTGCACAAGCATCACGTCCAGTAATCGGAACTGCTCCTTACTCTACTTTAGAGTTAGCGGGTCGTAATGTTTATATTAAGAATAGTTGTAATGCTTGTCACTCACAACTTATTCGTCCGTTTAAATCTGAAACAGACCGTTATGGTCACTACTCTTTAAGTGGTGAGTATGCGTATGACCGTCCATTCCTATGGGGTTCAAAAAGAACTGGTCCAGATTTACACCGTGTTGGTAACTACCGTACAACGGATTGGCACGAGAATCACATGAAAAATCCTGAAGCTGTTGTTCCAGGTTCTATCATGCCTGCTTATCCATGGATGTTTACAAACGAAGCTGATATTGACACTGCATTTGCAGAGCAATTAACAGTTTCTCAGTTCTTTGCAGTTCCTTATAACAAACCAGTTCCTATGAAAGATGGGTCAACTAAAACTGTTAAAATGGGTGGTTCTATTGCAGAAGCTAATGCTATGGCATTAGAAGAAGCAAAAGTTGTTGCTGCAGATATGAAAGATCAAGATGTTAAAGATGCTGTTGCGGCTGGAAAAATTCCAGAAATCGTAGCACTTATCGCATACTTAAACAGTCTTAAATAAGGATTTATAGTGAATATTGCTGAAATACAGGCTTATGGATATTTTGCACTTACTGTTTTTATGACAGTTGTTTTGTATGCTTATATATATCATTTATATAAGAATAATAAAGATGCTGATGGTCATGATTATGAAGAGTATAGCAATATAGCACTACATGATGATATAGCTGACACTCCGGTGAATGCTATATCTGAAGATGATAAAAAATAGGAGAGATATATGAATAAGCTTTATCTTTGGGGTATCATTGTAACAATCGCTATGCTTGGAGCTACTTACCTATCTGTAGGTATGTCTAAAGGTGGTCTTAACGGTGATATCGTAAATATGCTTGCAGTTGCAGGGGCAGTTGCACTTGTAATTATTACAGTATTTGTTGTAATCAAGTATGTTCGTCAAATGCAAACTGACACTGCAGAGGGTGAGTTAGCAGACGAGTCTTGGGATAACATAGGTGAGTATAAGAATCCAGTACCATTTGGTTGGGCTATTATGTTCTTAGGTACAATGATTTGGGGAATGTGGTACTTTTTAGTTGGTTATCCAGTTAATGCTTACTCTCAAATTGGTGAGTACAATGAAGATGTTGCGAAACATGATGCTAAATTTAATGCAGAGTATGCATCTATTACTGGTGATAGACTAGTAGAGATGGGTGAATCTGTATTCTTAGCAGAATGTAAAGTATGTCACGGTCTTTCTGCTGATGGTATCGACGGAAAAGCAGCTAACTTAAACGTTAGACTTGAAGAAAAAACTGTTAAAAATGTTATTGAGCACGGTTCAAACAACCAACTTCTTGGTTCTGAAATGCCGATGCCAGATCGTAATGGTCTTTTCAATGCTAACACTGGTAACTTAATATCTGATAAAGAAATTGATGCTGTTGCAGCTTATGTTGCTAATGGTATGAGTGGAAATGATGAAGGTGCTAAAGTATTCGCTGGTGTTTGTGCTTCATGTCACGGTGCAGATGGTAAAGGTATGGATTATGTAGCTCCAAATATTGCTGCATTTACTCCAACACTTGTAACTAATGTACTTAATCATGGTAAAAAAGGTGCTATCGGTACGATGCCATCTTTCGATAGATTAAACGCTAAGCAAAAAGAAGCTGTTGGTGCATACATCACTAGCTTAAGTGCTAACTAAGGAGCCTAAGTATGAATGAAAATAGAAGCGTATTTGCTCTTGATGGTGTAACAGGTATGTTAATAGCTACTGCACTTTTACTAAGCATATTAGCATATTTAAGTATTAGTGCAATGTCAGTGCAAACTGCAAATGCTGAAAACTTTTATCAAATAAAAGATGAGAAATCTATCAAGATGATTAGTACTGAAAATGCTAAACACCTTGTAGATGTGAAGTAAGGAGTAAGAAAATGGAAAAATTACTTGCATGGGGCCTAGTTTTTATGGCTGCATATACACTCTACGCTGTGACTCTTGGTCAACATCTTTATATCGGTTAGGCTTTTCTTGAAAGTTTTAACTAGAGGGCTTTTTGCCCTCGCCCTCACAATATTTTTTCAAACACAATTAATAGCAGAATATTTATATAAAGATGAAGTTGTTCATCGTCCTGCATTTACAGAACAAGTAGAAAAACTTGGAGCAGAACTCTTTGAAAAGAGTGGAGTAAACCTACGTTTAATCATGCTTCGTGAACTTCCAGCAGATATGAAAATGGTAGAGTATGAGAAGAGTATACTAAAACACTTCAAAACACCAACTATTCTTCTTACATTTGCTGAACTCAATTCAGAAGTTGATATTCAAGTGAATGATCCCTCTTTATATAAATATTTTAACAGAAGACAGGTTTTATCACCTGTTGCTTCTCCTGTTCAAGCGTTTATCATGGCACTTGTCTATGCAGATAGCTGGGAGATGTTTAATGATTTAAGAACCAATTACGGTGGAACAATATTGCCACTTCTTGCTGGAAAAGCAAAAAAAGAGCAAATTGTAGGAAAGTATGCTGGTAGTATGTATAATGGATATGTTGATATCGCACACCAGGTAGCTGTTAGTAAAGGTGTTGTTTTAGAGAATGATCCAGGTGATGCTAATCAAGAAGCACTCTTTTATGTGAAGCTGTTTTTCTATGGTTTTGTTATCTATGGTATCATCATGTATATAAGAAGATATCTATATAGAAGAAGGCATAAAAATGAGCAAAAGTAACGGTAGAGTATGGCCCTACGCAATTGGTGGGGCTATAACATTAGTATTTGGTTTTTGTGTTGCAACTGTCGTTGTAACAAGTCAAGCAAATATTCAGGGTAGTGATGCATATATGACATACTATCAAGATGCAGATGCTCAGGCAAATGAGTATATTAAAGCGAGAATTGCATTTGATAAGAAGTATAAAGTTGCGTATATCACTGATGGAATTAGTGAAAAGGGTTCTGTAATCTCATATAGAGTTACAGATATTAAAGGAAATCCAGTAAACAGTGCAACAATTGTACTTGCTACGAGTAGACCTGAAACAAATGAGTATGATCAAAAACTTACTAACCCTGAAGTAAAAGATGGTGTTTACTCTTTTAAAGGTGCTCTCTTTCCAAAGATTGGCGTTTGGAATTTAATAGCGAAAGTAACAGTTGGTGATGATTATAGATTTATCAATATAAAAGCAGATACAAGAATAAAAGAGGCTTTTGAATTTTAATCTATGGATAACACTACCATAGTACTCCCCTCAGCTCGGGCAATACGCCACGAGCAACAGCAACTCAGCAGCGGGATGCTCTTTCTCCCAAACTACATTACGATGAGTGATTTTATATCAAAACTCTGCTATGTAGAGGGATATAAGCTTATTGATGATGAGAGTCGCATACTGCTTCTTCTTGAAGCCTCCGATTTTCAAGAGTTTTCACAGCTACAGATAGAGAGAAATTTCTTTACATTTACAAAAAATAGTAGCTATATCTTTAAATTTTTTTCTGAATTAAGTGCAGAACTTTATGATATAGATAATCTTAACGCCGCAGATATTTATGGTGAGTATGAAGAGCATATAGCTATCCTCACAGAACTCTATAAACGGTATGAGAAGCTTTGTAATGAGAAACACTATTTAGACAAAATTTTCCTTCCAAAACTCTATACATTTAATAGCTCATTCGCAAAAAAAGCAAAAAAGATTGAGATACATGTGGATGGCCACTTAACAAATTTTGAGTTTGAAATTTTAGAAGCATGTTGTGATTATAGTAGTGTTACACTCCATTTTAAAACATCAAAGTATAATCAAAAAATGCAAGAGAAATTTAAAGAGATAGGTATTACTCTTGAAGAGAATAGAGCTTATAGCATTTCACTAAATGAAAAATCGATTCTTAATGAATCCCCTATCATTAAACAAACAAGAGTGAGTTGCGAGAGCTTTAGTGAGTCACTCCTCCAAGTGGCGTTTGTGAAGAGAAAGATCAATGAATTCGTAGCCAAGGGGTATATCGCTCAAAATATAGCAGTAGTACTTCCAAATGAGGCAATGGCAGAGCAGCTAAAGAGTTTTGATACAAAGTCAAATCTCAACTTTGCGATGGGGGAGAGCTTTACAAAGAGTAAGCTCTATATAAAACTTCAAGCAACAATAAAATTGATAGAACTCAATTCTCATGAAAATAGTGCTCGTATAAAGAGAGTTGGGGATGAGCTATATGAGCAGATTCTATCTATCTATTATAGAAGTGTTGAGGAGATTGATTTTCTCCTCTTTTTAGAGAGTATACGAGAATTCTTTAGTGATAAAAGAGAGTTGCAACTCTACGACGAGGAGATATTTAGTTTTAAAAAACTTCTTCCCTTTATGGCAGAGATGCAGGTAAAGTCACTTTTCAACCTCTTCTTACAGAGATTAGCTACTCGCTCACTAGATGATATCAGTGGTGGTAAAGTTACTGTAATGGGTGTATTAGAGACACGAAGCGTGGCGTTTGATGGAGTGATAATTGTAGATTTTGATGAGAAGAATGTGCCAAAACGAAGTGATAAGGATATGTTCTTAAATACACAGGTTCGTGAAGCTGCTAATCTTCCAACAATGAGTGATAGAGAGAATCTTCAAAAGCACTATTATGAGATGTTGATCAATGCTTCACAAGAGGTAGCTATATCTTATGTTAGTTCTTCTGAGAGTAGTGGTTCTCGTTTTTTAAAGCAGTTGGGTATTGAAGAGTCAAAACTTTATGATGAGTCAGACTACTCAGAGATATTATTCAGACTCCAAAAAAGAGATCTAAATCACTTTGAAGATAGAGTGATTCCCTATAGTTTTAAAGATGTAAAACTCTCAAATAGTAGATTAAAAACCTATTTAAGTTGTAGAAGAAAATACTATTATAAATATATAGAACAGATAGAGGCACATACGATTCCAAAAGATATGCCGCAAGAGCATGAGATAGGGACAACGATTCACCTTGCACTAAAGGCTCTTTATAGTGAGAAGGATCACTATAATGATGCTAAAGAACTCGAAGCAGCACTCAGTCGTGAACTCGATAAAGTGGTAGGAAAAAGTGAATTAGAGAAGTACTTAATAAGTATACAGAAGCGACGCTTTAGAGATTTTGCTTTGATGGAAGTTGAACATTTTAGTGAGGGAGAGCGTGTCGTTGCGACTGAGGAGTATTTTGAGACTCCATATAGAGGGATTACTCTACAAGGGACTATCGATAGAGTTGATAAGAGTGGTAGTGATATTTCAGTACTAGATTATAAGACAGGAAGTTATAAACTCTACAATAAAAACAATTTTCCTGATGCCAAAGATTTTCAACTTGAGTTTTACTATCTATTGGCAGCATCACTTGGAGAGGTGAAAAGTTGTGCTTTTTATGATCTAAAAGAGATGAAAATAGTTCCAGAGAGTTTTTTAACTGAGAAGTTAGAGATACTCAACGCCATCATCAAAGATCTGCTCTCTCTTGAAGAGATAGATACTAAACAGTGCGAAGATCTCAATGAGTGTCTCTATTGTGATTATAAGATCATGTGTCAAAGAGATTAGTAGGACTCTTACTCTCTAAGCACCATGCTATCTCACTAAGTCCATTTTTTTGCAGATAGTTATTTGTTTGAGAAAATGGTTTAGAGCCAAAAAAACCTCTGTATGCTGAGAGTGGAGAGGGGTGTGGTGCTTTGAGTATGAGATGGCGTTTCTCATCAATGAGTGCTGCTTTTTTTTGAGAGGGTGCCCCCCAAAGTATAAAGACAAGATGCTCCATCTCAGATGAGAGTTTTTTGATAACACTATCTGTAAACGCCTCCCACCCTTTTTCTCTATGGGAGTTTGGCTTTGCTTGCTCTACTGTAAGTACACTATTTATGAGAAAAACTCCCTGTTTTGCCCATGATGTTAGATCTCCATCTTTTGGTTCTTTGCACCCTATATCATCAATGAGCTCTTTATAAATGTTTCTCAGAGAGGGTGGTATCTTTACCCCTTTATGGACAGAAAATGCAAGTCCATTTGCTTGATTTTCTCCATGATAAGGGTCTTGACCGATAATGATGACTTTTACATCCTCTGGTGCTATAAGTGAGAATGTTCTAAATATATCCTCATAGCAAGGATATATAGTATGCTGTTTATATGCCTCTTGGAGAAAACTACTTAGTGCTTCAAAGGAGTCACTTGCTAACTCTTGTGCTAAAAAATTTTGCCATTTCTGTGTGAGTTTCATTGTGCTGCAAACTTATAGTTGAGGATAAATCGTGAAACTTGCATCTTTACATTTGTATTGTTAATAGGAAGTTCAATGGCTCTTTGATAGATATATTGATAGCGAAGCACAAAGTTTGCTATGTTCTTTCCAATGCCTATAGCATAGGTTCTATCAAACTCCATTGCATGGTGTTGGAGTTTAAACCCATCATTCATAACAGCAAACGCACGTTTACCGAAGTAGGCACCCACTCCCATATGGTATGAGTTTTTATGGAGATGTAGTTTTACTCCTGATGTAAAGTAGGAGTCTTGAGCATTTTTCGTAAAGCTATTTTGCTCTTTATCATCAAGGGAGATATACTTCCCAATGAGTGATGCTTTGAATCCTATCTCGTTGAGATGAAACTTATAGCTAAGTTTTAGATCACTCTGCCACGATGTGAAGTCATTAAAATCACTATAGAACTCGCTTAATTCAATATTGAATGCTTTAGAGATGTTGTATGAAATGCCAGCAGCATAACTCTGTGCATGTGAAGTAAGTGCGATGTTATCATTTAGAACATTGATATAGTTTAGATGGAAGCAGAGTGCTGGAGTAAAGTGGTAGCCATACTTTAAAAAAAGTTTATCTACTTTTAAATCACTCTGGAGTGGTGGCTGATAGGTGTTAGCATGAGCATACTCATAGAGAAATTTATAGCTCGATTTTTTATGATGTATATCTGCTCCAATTGCGATAGCTTCTCCATCTTTTTTCTGTTTCGAGTTTGTGTAATCTTTTAACTCTACATAAGTAGAGAGACTAGAGTGTATTGTCTCTGTCTCTATAGCAAGGAGATTACTAACAAACAGAAGTGAGAGGAGTGCTTTTTGTATCAAAGAGTTTCTCATCTGTTAAAATGTAAACTGTTCTGTTTTAAAGACTCTAAACTCAGAAGCAACTTTCTCATCTGTGAGATTGAGTTTTTTGAGTGCTTTTGGATTGACTAGATACCAACCAAGAACTACAGTAACCTTATCTCCTTTTTGAAGTTTGAAGTTATACTTCACAGCTCTTTTTTCATTTGCTTGTATCATTGTGTCTTTGAGTGTCATACTCGCTTTCCATGGCATAGCAGGCTTACCATTGTGACCTATAACACGTACAAAAATCTCATTTTTAAGACTTATAACTTTTCCATTGCGAAGTATACTTACTTTGAGTACGGCAGTACGAAGTGGGTGTAGCAGCAGTGCATGAGATGAACGGTTGTCTATGTTTACTACAAAATCGTTAATTTCACGAAGGAGACTGATATCCACATACTTTTGAAGGAGAGCGGAGTTATAGTGACTTCCAGCGAAACCGTGAAATGTATGTTTTTTTGTCTCATGAAGATTAGAGACACTACCTGTAACTTTTGGCATATGACAGCTTACACAGTTGGCACCATCCATCTCATTTTTAATGTTTGTTGAGCAGACATTGAGTTTGTGTTTGTTCATCTTATGAGAGTGGCACCCAATACAGACATTCCCATTTCTCATATGCTCATTGCCCTCTGTAACTATCGCATGGTAAGGTGATTTTATATGATCATCACGTGTACCGAAGTATGCTCGTGGTGTTGTAGCGATAATGTTAGTGTTATGCTTTTTATGGAGTTTTATATCTTTAATGCGATGACAGTATGCACAGCTAATGCCCTCTTGTTGTGTTTTGTTAGATGCAAGAGGCATCGCTTTTTTCCCTTTTGTGAGCATATCGTCAAGATTGTCTGCTGCTGGTGTGTGACACTTTCCACAACCGTAGTGTTGCATCTTTTTGTTCGCTGGATGTTTTGCCC
>Ga0256828_1002854_pt1 | contig 10073 bp, 10 predicted proteins | sample CV88metaG_FD_185993 | JGI IMG/M metagenome (GOLD analysis project Ga0256828, IMG submission 185993) | Hydrothermal vent microbial communities from East Pacific Rise, Pacific Ocean - CV88 | ecosystem: Environmental > Aquatic > Marine > Hydrothermal vents | place: Pacific Ocean: East Pacific Rise... | reverse complement strand
AAATAATATTACTTCCATACACAAAAAAAGCACCTTTGGCTTCTATAGGCTTCATAGTTTTAAAATCTGTTACAAGTAATTGTTTAAAATCACTCTCTTTTCGTATATTTAAATCATACCATTTTCCAGGTCTAAAATATAATTCAAACATAGATTTTGGAGAAGAAAACAACAGTTTTTTGCCACTACTTAAAGTTATTTGAGATACCCAAGCTGGATATTGATATAGTTTCAAATGTCTAATAAATCCTGTGCTATTTTTATCATAATTGATTTTTGCCATTTGCAACAAATTTGTATCCAAAGCAAATAAACTTACAAAACTCAACAGCACCCCTATAATTATTTTTTTCATAAACATCTCCTAAACCAAATCTTTTTTCTTGAAAATTTTAAATCCCAAAAATGCAAATATCAATCCTAATATTGTTGGATATACTATTGATAAGACTACAAAATAAAACTGTGATATAGAATCCAAAATATAAAACGCCACAGGCCCCATCACTGTTAACTCCGGATCAAATAAAGATATAGCAGCTACTCTAAATATCTCCATAGGATTTATCATAGCTATAGTAATAATAAGTTCTGAACTAAATCTTTGACTCATCATAAGTGATATTAATGCAATATCTATAAAACTAAGTAAAAAAATCCATATAAAAAATGCAATTCCAAGTGCTACTTCACTACTTTTTACAAATGATGAAATAAAAAATGCAATTCCTAAAAATGCACTACTCATAGCAAACAACAGCCCTGTATAAAGAAAAAATATTCCCCAAGGTATAGATGCACCTTTAATTGAACCATAGAATATAGCTATTACCATAGCAAATAAAACAGGAAGATATACAGTAATAAACCTACCGATAATTTTACCCCAATAATATTGTCGCAATGATATAGGGAAAGATAACATATATTCCAATACATGACTATCTCTATCACCTGATATTGACCGTACTGTTGTGATTAAAATAAAAATTGGCAAAATCACAATAGTAATTTGTATATACATAAGTAGCAATCTACTTAATCCACTAAATCCCATAACTTGAGATTCAGTTACACCTGCTATAAAAAACAATGCTATAAGCCCACCAAATACCAACGAATAGACTAAAAACCATTTGGCCCTTATTGATTCTTTTAAATCCAAAAATGCTATTAAATATAAATTTTTCATCTAATATCCTAAAATCTGTTTTCTTATTTTTGGGTTTATCATAGTTTCACCTCTTAATATTTTTAATTGCATATCTTTTATCGCTAAATTGCCTTCAACTTGTTTTTCATAACACACAAAACCATAATGCATAGGTGTTTTGTGGTCCATTTTATAATAACATTTTTTTCCATCAATATATTTTTTTGTATCAATTGTAAAAACTTTTGTATCTATATTTTGCAAATTTATATTATGTTCTTGCAAATACAACACCATACATCCTATATCATCAAAATATATTGTATGATTATCCACTATTGCATATGCTGTAAAATCATTGCTATCACTTGATAAAGGCATATTACATTGTGGACATATAGCTTGATCTTGTTTTATTTCATCAAGTGATTTTTTATTATTAGATGAACATCCAACAAACAATAAACCAACTAATATAATAAAACTAAATAATTTTTTCATCTGAAATTATTTTACCCATATCCATATATATTTGTCTATTTACAATTTTTTGCACCTCTTCCAAACGGTGTGTAACAAACAACAATAATTTTTCATCTTCATTTTGTTTTAAAAGTCTATAAAAATCATCTCTTGCTTTTGGATCAAGATTGGCAGTTGGTTCGTCATAAATAATAATATCACTTTTTTTTGCCAAAGAGATAGCTATAAGAAGCTTTTGTTTCATACCGCCACTTAATTTAAAAAATGATTTATTCATATTCGCCTTAATATCAAGTTTCATTTCATTAGCATAATATTCTATAAGTTTTGCATCAACAGCAGAGCTAACTTTAATATATTGTATAAGTTCTGCTATACTTAATTTAATAGGAGGGGGAAGTTGAGGAACAAAACTTATATGTTTTAGAACTTCCATTCTTTGTTTAATTGGATCTAATCCTTTTATAGATACAGATCCATTATCAGGATGATAATACCCCAAAATAGATCGTATCAATGTAGTTTTACCTGCTCCATTAGCACCCATTAGTGCTATGTAGTCATTTTTATTAAACTCTACACTTACATTATCCAAAGAGATTGTTGAACCAAATTTTTTTGTTAAATTTTTAACACTTATCATTATTACACCAAACTTTTTAATCTAAAATCAAATTTCAAAGCATCTGCATGACATACATCTACACAACGCCCACACAATGTACAATCTGCACCTGTGATATATTGTTCTTTAATCTCTTTTTCACTGATTTGTTTTTTATATTTTGCTTTAGTGATCTCTAAAACCTGATTTTCAAAACAAACATCATGACAAACCATACAGCTATCACAATTATCATTCCATTGGATTCTAAGTGCTGAAACTTTACCAATCATTCCATAAGTTGTACCAATAGGGCAAACATAACTACACCATGCTCTTCTTGAATAAAACACTTCAATCAAAAATACAACAAGTACCCAAACAAGTGCCAAACTCCAACCATAAGCTATAAATCTACTTAAAATTCCAACTACACTAAATGTTTCAAATACCAAATATCCACTAGTAGCTGCAAAAAGTAAAAACATACCCCAGAAAACATATTTTACTCTATGATCAAATTTTCTCTCTTTGATAATCTTTTTAGCCACTAAATTATTGTGTATTTTTTCCCCTATTTCACTTAATATTCCATAAGGACAAACCCATGCACAGTAACTTCTTCCACCAACCAGAATATAAAATAATGTAATAGTGCTAACACCAATTATAATATTAATATGTAAATGATGTTCAGCTGCAAACATCTCTAAAGTTGTAAAAATATCAATTAGATGAAAACCTAAAAATCTTGAACCATTTAAAGTTCCTTCCAAAGTTTGAATATCAATCGCAAATGATAAGAAAAATAAAAGATGAATAGATATTATAAGAATCCATCTTTTCATTCTGTAACTAAACTTTTTTTTGCCATCTTTTGTTGTATCAAAAAATGTTGACCAAAAAGTTGTGTTTTTTATTGTTTCTCTATTATTATATTTATCCATATTTGCCTATTCCTTCATCTTTATTATTTGAATTTATTTATTAAGTGCAGCTGCTCTTGCAGGAAACTCCCCTATCTCTTTCGCAAATCGTTTTAGATCATCTTGATTTAAATGCATTAATAAACCTTTCATAATCATATTTTCTTTTCTTCCAGCTTTAAAATCATCAAGTTTTTTATAAATAGTTTCTTCACTTTGACCAAACAATTTAGGTCCCATAAGTTTTTTACCATATTGCATACCACTTCCATCAACTCCATGACAAGATGAACATTTACTTTTATATTCATCACTTACTTTAAATCCACCAATATTTCCAGCTTTTTCTCTAAGTGCATTTAAAGCTTCAGCTTCTTTTTCTCTATCGCTTTTCTCTTCTGGTGCACTTTCTTTTGAAATTGCATTAGTTCCTTTTCCAATATCTTGAATAACTTTACCATGCTCTCCACCATTGTAAGCACCACCTTGAGATGCTACATATCCCATAGCACCTAATATAATTAATGTACATACACCTACAAATATATTTTTCATTGTTTTCCCCTTAATTTTTGTACTCGTTTATTAAATTCATATATCTCATTTGCAATTTTATGAATCTCTTTATCACTCATTGCTTTAATTAAATCAGTCATTAACGGATTTGATTTAACACCTGTTTTGAAATCTATAATCTTTTTATATATATAATTAGAATCCCTACCTAAAAGTGAAGGTCCTAAAACACCATTTGCATAATCATCATGACATGCCGAACATTTTAGTTTAAAAGTTGAACTTAATTGTTTTGCGATCAATGATACTTGAACTCTTTCATATGGACTTCTTATGTGTGAATAAGCATCCAATACTGTTCTTGGCTTCATTCTTACACTTGCATCTTTATTTGCAGGTTGTGCATCTTGAGAATATTCACTATTAATATTATAATCATAATAAAATGATTTACTTTGATCTTTATTACTATTATGATTTGTTTTAACTTTAATCTCTTTTGCATTTGTATTAGTAACTATCTCAATTTTTGCAGTTGATTTATTATTGTTATCTGATTTTTCTGTTGTATTATGTTCCTCTTTCTTTGAACAACCAACAAACAATAAATTAAATACTACAAATATTATTAGATACTTATAATTGTTATTTATTATTTTAAACATTTTATCCCTTCATTTTTAACTATTACCATAGAACTCTTCGTAAGTTGTTCTTGGTTTTATTACTATTGCTGGACCATCATTTGCAGGACAAACCTCTTCACATACTCCACATCCTGTACAACCATCATAAATAATTGGTCTATGAATACCAGAACTAGTTGTAATCATCTCTATACAACTTAATGGATTTGGCATAGGACACATATCTGCACATAAAGTACAAGCTTCCCCTTCTTTTCCCTCAAAATTTTCTAAAACTTTTTGTTCATATTGTGTTGTATTTCTTTGTTTTGCAACAAAATCTTTCATTTTTTGATCATAACCTTTAGGTACAGGTTCTCTTCTTACTGCCAAACAAGAACGTTCATTAGCCAAAACAGCTATTCCCATTTTTATATCTGTTGCTTTTTCTGTTTTGTGATCCAATGCCCCACTTGGACAAGCCAATACACATGGTACTGCTTCACATGCATAACAACCTCTTTGTGTTGCATCAATATATGGTGTACCAATACCATGCCCTTTACCAAAATCTGATAACTTTATAGAATGATATGGACAAACTTGCAAACATTGTCCACATTTTATACACAAAGATAAAAATTCTTTTTCATTAACTGCACCAGGTGGTCTTAAACGGTTTTCAGCTTGAATCGCCAATGGACTTAAAGCTATTCCACCACCTGCTGTAAGTGCAAGTAAACCAAGAGTAGTACCTTTTATAAACTTTCTTCTTTGAGTTTCTATTTTTGCCATTTTTTTCCTTTTTGTTTATTCAATATCGCAATTAGTGGTCTTTTGTCTTCCATTAAAAATAATGGTTTAGAAAAAGGTGCTAATTTTGCTAAAAAATTTAATAATGAAATTACAGGTGATCCGTAAAAAAACTTTACATCTGGATTATATACCCACATTTGATCTGCATATTGATATACCTTATGACTTGTATCTCCAATATTATCTCCATTTTTATCAAATCCAGCATAATTATCCCAATAATTTTCAACAATCAAATTTTCTTTTGTTTGGTTTCGTTTACTATCATTAATAACATCTTCAATATTACCTTGTATGATATTGTGCTTCATAATATTATCCACACTTAATGAATGAAAATGTATCGCTTCTGCGTTATATAATATTTTGTTACCATTAATCCAATTATGTGTATCTGGTTCAAATGGACTTCTATCGATATACATCCCTTGCGCACAATATATAATAGTATTGTCTTTGAGTGTAAAATTAGAAGCATCTTTTAATCCTATACCCATACCTGTAGCTCCAAGTGAACTTTTCACTATATTTCCTATAGCTGTAGTATCTTGAGAATACATAAAAAATATCCCTACAGAATTTTTTTCGTAAAAATTATTTTTTACTAAATTTTCTCCCGCATACATAAAATGTAATGAATATCTATTTTCTCTACCATAATTTTCTTCTATAAGATTACCATGAGAATACCAAACAACCATATCTCTTGATTTTATAAGTGAATTTTTTCTTATGATATTATCATTACTATACCACAATCTAAGTCCATCCCCTCGTAATCCAAGATCCAATTTTTTTGAAGTTATATTATTATCATGAATAAATGAGTGATTTACCATTTGCATATCTATACCAAATAAGCAATCTTTGATATTACAATGGCTAATTTCATTTTGTGTTCCATCACTTAGTTTAATAGCTGCATCAAGATTTTCATGTCTTGAACCACTATTTATAATAGTAAGATTTTTTAAAGTAATATAAGAACCTTTTGCTACAATCACTGTCCCTTTATTTTGACCATCAATAATAACATTGTTGGTTTGCCCAACAATAGTGATAGGTTTTTTTATAACAATATTACCTTTGTAAACTCCTTGTGGAAGTTTTAAAATAGATCCAGCAGGAGCTTTATCAATAGCTTCTTGCAAAATATTATTTGCAAAAAGTATATTATATATAAAAATAACTATCCCTAAATTTTTCAACATTTTCTTTTAATATTCCTAATTAGCTGTTGTTTCTTTTAAAGCTTTTTGTTTTGCAAAAAATGCTAACAATGACAATAAACTAATAGCAACCAATAAATAAAATCCTATAGTAGGATATGAATGTGTTGTAAATTGTGCAATTTTACCATCTCCAAATACTGTTGGCATAAATGGTTTAATTTTGAACGCGCCCCAATCATGAAGATTATGACCAAACCAATATAACCAATATGAATAATCAGCTATAAATAAAAGTGGTAAAGATACAGGTATAAGCATCAAATAACTTAACAATTTATTATTATAAGCCATAAACATAACAATGATCAAAGATAACAACAATAATGCATAAGGTCCAATAGCTCTTTCAAAATGCCCACCTACCCACATAGGATCCATACCTACATAGTGATTAATAGTATTCATTTCGTGAACTTCTCCACTATATCCATCAAAATGAAAAAATACAGGGATCCCTTGAGGAAATGCTTCTTTTGGATAATTTGGTGCTTCAAGAGAAACAGCCCAAATAGGCATAGAAGCTACTCCTATTTCTGCCCCCTCTTCTATCATCTTATCAAGATTATTATGAGCCTCTTTCGGAGTTGTAACAGATTTGTATCTACCTTGATTATAAGTATTCCATATCGTTTTTGATAAAGGAGATATTTTATCTAACTCATTTTTATCAATTTTATTCATAACTCCATGAAAGCCTACCATTGGCACTGTAAATGCTATTGTTAAAATAACTAGTGCCAAACCTGCAAAAATCCTAGCTTTAACTAAACTTGGGTGCATATTTTATTCCTTTTTTTGAATTTAAGATAAATAACAATTATATTATCTATATTAAACTCAATATATTGTTGTAATAGGATGTTATTATACTTGAATATCAAAAAACAATTATTGATACCTGTCAACTATTTGACCATATTTTTATATTTTAAAAAAAGGAAAGAGCATAAAGCTCTCTCCTTAAGTTTTCAAAGATAATTATCTTTTAGAAAAGGTTAGCATTTTCATCTACCCATTTAAAGTATTCAATAATATCTTTAATCTCTTCATCATTCATATGTTGATTTGGCATTCTTAAATTAAAGTAATTAATCATACCATCCACATAAGGATCTTTATATTTAGAAGATGGATTTTTGATAAAATCAGCAACCCATTGTTCTGCGTTTTCATGTCTTTGAAGTACACCTGTTAAATCTGGTCCAGAAGATACTTTACCAATAACATGACATCCACCACAACCACCTTCACCGAATGCTCTTTCACCTCTTTGAGCAGCAGTTGATTGTTTTGTAGCGATAAGTCTTACTAGTGCATCTTTAGCTCTAATACCAACATCAGCAGTTTTAACCATATATTGCCAAATCATATTTTCAAATAATACAGCTTTTTCATAATCACCTTGAGCTACTGCTTTATCAGATAATTTCTTTTGACCTGCAATTTTTCCATATTGATCAAGCGCATCTGTTACAAGATCTTTTACAACAGGATATTTTTCAAAATGATTTTCTTTTAAGAATTTAACAACACTTTGAATAACAGCATCAGTTGCAGTATTTACAGCAACAGTTTTGTCATACTCAGCTTTTAATTCTTCTTTTGACATAGTTTTCATTTTAAGTTTTTGTGCACTTACATATTTTTTGTTTGGATCTTTAACCATTAAGTATCCCATCATCTCTAAGTGAAGTGCAGAACAAAATTCTGTACAGTAGTAAGGGAATACACCTTCAATATCAGCTTTAAATTTAAGTTCAATTGTTTCACCTGGTTCTAATGATCCATGAATATTATAATGATCCACTGTAAATCCATGAGTTTCATCTTGAGCTCTTTCAAGGTTTGTTAAATAGAATGTTACAATATCACCTTTATTTACAGTAACTCTTTCTGGATTAATATGAGATCTTACAAGAGTTCCGTAAACATAAACATGATTACCTTTTCTTACAATTTTCTCTTGACCAGCTAAAGTTTTACCAATATGTTGTTTTCCTGTTTTTGAGTTTGTACCCATTTTATATCTAACTTCAGGATGTAATTTACTAGCTCTAATTGCTACAGCTTGATGTGGTTCACCTAATGGTAAAGGCATATCAACAAGTAAATCCATTTTTTTACCACTAATATCAATTAATTGGTGGTTTTGTGGATGAAGTGGTCCAACAGGATCAAATCTATCAATAGCAAGTTTATTTAAAGAGATAATATATTTACCTTGAGGATCAGCAGATTTACCTTCCATTCCACAAAGGTGTCCAACATTGTAGTGAACATTTACTTTATCTAAAACTTTAAGTGTTTTATAATTCCATTTTACAATTTGTGAATCAACATAAAGTGAAGTATAAATTATACCTTTTTTCCATTCTTTACCATATTGATTATGTAATGGCCCAAGTCCCAACTCACATTGACCATGTAATGCTTTTTTCATATCAAGGATAGGAATACCATATGGATCTTTTCCTGCATATTCATGATTATCAATAAGTTTTTTAATTTTTGACCATTTGTAAACAGATGCATGAGTATCTAGCTTACCACAAACTGTAATATATTCACCATCAGGAGATACATCAACCCCATGAGGAGATTTTGGTTCTGGTATTAAAAATAAAGCATTATTTTTAACAGCTACATCCATAGGTACAATTCTCATACCATTAACAACTTTTACATTTTTATCATCTTTTGCTAATTTAGCAAGTTTTTCCCAATTATATACATGTAAGAAGTCTGTATCATTTCTTGAACATCCAGCTTCAAATGGAGGCATACCAACTTCTATACCACCTGTGTACATTTCAGTATTAAATGAGTTTGTAAATCCCCAACCGTTAGATACACCTTTACCAGAATCTGATAAATCTTGCATATATGGTGGCATCTCTATTGTAAAAGATTTTTCAGGGTGAATTCGCCCTTTGTTACTATCAAAGTCCCAAACAGTAACCCCACCTCTATATGTTTCTTTATATTCTTCTATTGGATGATAATTATTATCATAAGGTGCAGCATATTGACATGCTTCTAAAATATACTCAGAATTTGGTGTAAAAAATGCTCCACCATGATCAGATTTAAAAATTGGATTTACAACAATTTGTTTTGTTTCAAAATCGTTCAAATCAATAACTGCAATTCTTGGATTTGCTTTATCATTGATTACAAGCCATTTTCCATCATATTTCCCATTTGTTTCAGATAAACCTGGGTGGTGTGTATCTCCCCAATTTATCTCTCTACCTCTAATATTACCTTGTCTAAGAACAGCTTTACTATCCTCGTCATATCCATACCCTTGCCAAGGTTCAGGTGTAAATACAGCAACATATTTAAGTATTCTCATAGATGGAACACCATAAACAATTATTTGCCCAGATTGTCCACCAGAACTAAATACGATAAATTCATCTCTTCCACCTGTTGGTAGATAAGTTTTTGCAGCACGAATAATATCGTTTTCTGTTAAGCCTCTTTTTTTCATTATCTTCTGTAGCTCACCACTACTTGCTGATACAGTTGTAGCAGCGATTGTAGCACCAAGAGCTAAAGTAGATAATTTACTCAAAATCTTACTCATCTTGTCTCCTTTTTTATTTCTGCTTGAATCAAAATAATCCAAACGATATAGAATAATAATATATTATAAGTAACAATAATTTGACCTAGGGCAAATTATTATATTTTTTTATATTATTTAGATTGAAT
>Ga0256828_1002853_pt1 | contig 10074 bp, 11 predicted proteins | sample CV88metaG_FD_185993 | JGI IMG/M metagenome (GOLD analysis project Ga0256828, IMG submission 185993) | Hydrothermal vent microbial communities from East Pacific Rise, Pacific Ocean - CV88 | ecosystem: Environmental > Aquatic > Marine > Hydrothermal vents | place: Pacific Ocean: East Pacific Rise... | reverse complement strand
GCCCTCAAAAGTAAGAATCTGAAAGAGGGTTAACATTGCAACTAAGAAGTCTTTCCATAAACCACTAGGAGCAGAAGCAAAAAGAAAGTTACCTAAAATAGCATAGATATAAAAGATAATAAACATGAGTAAAACAATATCTATAATAGAGGGAATAGCCCCGATAAGCATGTCGATAATACGTTTAAGCTCAGGACGTGAGGTAATAAGTCTTAGAATTCTAAAGATTCTAAAGAGCCTTGCTACAGCAGCCATGGTTGTATTTTCTAGGGGAATAAGGGTAACAACGACTATAATAAAGTCAAAAACATTCCATCGGTCTTTAAAAAAATCCTTCAGATTTTTTTCTGCTGACATTTTTATAAGAATCTCAAGAAGAAAATATATGGTAATAAAATAGTCTAAAAAATAGAAAAATAATAGATAGGTATTGTCAAGAACAACGACTGTTTTTAAACCAAGCATAGAGGAGTAGATAATGATAATTGCTGTGGTTAAATTAGAGAACCATTTTGCTTCTCGTATTTTAATTATAGATTCTTTTAAATTCATAAATAACCTTTGTAGTAAAAAAGTAAAAATTATAGACAATTTTATACTTATTTAAGCTTTATTCCCCTATAATCTCACTCCACAAAAAGTGGAACTACATACGGACAGTTGGGTGAGTTGGCTGAAACCACATCCCTGCTAAGGATGCGTACTGGTAACGGTACCGAGAGTTCGAATCTCTCACTGTCCGCCATCTCATTTTTAAACTTAACAGAAAATTTATATTTTTATTCTTATCTTCTTTATATCAAAATTATTTTATAGTTACCAATGGTAAAGTATTTAGAAAACTGTTTATAAGCTGATGCACTTATACTAATTTTATAAAATAAAAATTATATAATATTAATAGGAGGATGAGATGTTATACAATAAGCTTATAATTTTAGCATTATTGTTTTTTACATCTTCTCTTTATTCTGATGACAACATAACTTTATTAGATAAGTATCATGATGATTTATGTCAGATACTGGTTGATACAAGTAACAGTATAGATGATTATTTTGTTGAGAATAATTGTAGTAAAGAGTCAAGTACGACTCGTGCAGAATTAATTAACTCATTTGCTATAGAGAGTCATCAATCTTTTGAAAAAGATATACGCTTACGTTTACGGCTTAGTTTGCCTAAAATTCAAAAAAATCTACGTTTGGTTTTTGAAGATGAAACACATGATAATACTTTATATGATAGTACACAATTGACCAATGAACGCTTAGAAGATAAAAATTACTATTTACGTTTAGAGTATTTTAAATATGTCAAAAAAAGTTTAAATATGGCAGTTTCTGGGGGAGTAAGAATACGTGATGGACATTTGGTACCTTATTTGAATTTACGTTCTAGATATAATCTATATGATAAAGAAAAGCTAAATAGTGAATTGTATAATCGTTTTCGTTATTACACTGATGGAGAAATAGATAATGCCTTTGAGTTTAACAATAAGTATGTATTAAGTGATACAGTAAATCTTTATTTTAAAAATCAATTGAGTTATAGTAATAAAGAGGATTTACAAACGGTTATAAATGATTTTTCGTGGATAAAAACACTGAATGAAAAAGAGCAAGTTGGGGCTGGATTTGGCGTAGTAAGTAAATTAAAGAATTTTAAAGAGCCAAGTGTGGATTACACCCATTTTCATGTTCTTTTTCATCATATTTTTTATAAAGATTGGATGTATTATCAAGTGGCTCCCTCTGTACTTTGGAGAGAGAGTAATGATTTTAAAATTTCTTACAGATACATGATGAACTTAGGCGTTATTTTTAGTAACGATTAAACCAAAGTTTTTAATTTTTCTAAGAAATCATTATGACTTAAATAGATAAGTTCATTAAAGTGCTTTTGAATATTACTCAAACTTGTTTGAGTTTTTTTAAGTTCCATCATGCTAAGTAGTGTTTCTAGGTGTTCGCCTTTCCCTTTGGCTATTTCTTCTGTAATGTCTAGACGGTTATTATCTAAAAAACTCATGGTTGCAGTTGTTCCTGCATGTTTACCAGATGTTATTTCTGAAGTACCTTGAAGTGTAACCATAATAGTAATTTGTGCAGAAGCTTCAGCTGTAGAAGAGATTACTTTGTCATCAGTTGATTCTATATTGCTACTTGTATCATAATGTTTAGTATAATCTTTTGCTCTCATATCTTTTGTTTCAACAGTTTTTGCAGTTAATAATGAACCCAATAAAAAAGGTAAAATAAGTAGTTTTGTATGCATAAAAAATCCTTTATAGTAATTTGTAATATTAATTTTATATATTATATCTAAATTAAGTTTTTAAACAATTAGTGATTTGGATATAATTATATAAAATATAGTAATAAAAAGAGAAAAATGGATTTAATATCATTTGAAGTTCAAGAGGCTGGACGACTAGACAAAATATTGACAACAGAGCTACAAGAGAGCCGAAATCAGGTAGAGCAACTCATTAAAGAGGGTTTGGTATCGGTTAATGATAAAACAGTGACAAAGACAGGTAAAAAGCTTCTTACCGGAGATACCATCACGTATAGTTTTAAAGAAGTTGTTCCCAAGGAACCTATAGTTATAGACTTCGATGTTGAGATAATATATGAAGATGATGTGATGATGGTGGTCAACAAACCAGCTGGTTTGGTGGTTCATCCAGCAGCATCGGTTAAAGAAGCTACTTTGGTTGACTGGCTGATTAAAAAAGGTATTTCACTCTCTACCATTTCAGGTGAAGAGCGTCATGGAATCGTACATAGAATAGACAAAAATACCACAGGTGCGTTGGTTATAGCCAAAACAAATGAGGCACATCAAAAACTTAGTGAACAGTTACAAGACAAAAGTATGGGGCGTTATTATTTGGCTGTTATTGATTATCCGTTGAAAGATAATGGAATCGTTGAAAAACCTATTGGAAGAAATCCAAATAATCGTCTAAAAATGGATGTAAGAGATAATGGTAAAGAGGCAAAATCTGCCTTTTATAAGTTGGCTGAAAGTGATAAAAGTGACAAGCGATTGGAGCTTATAGCCGTAAAACTTTTTACAGGTAGAACCCACCAAATTCGGGTACATTTAGAGAGTTTAGGAAGACACATACTGGGTGATAATTTATATGGTTTTAAGAGCAAAAAAGATACAATTAAAAGAGTATTTTTACACGCATATAAACTCTATATGTTACATCCTACCACAGGAGAGAAGATGGAGTTTGTAGCTCCACTTTTCCCTGACATGAAAGATTTTATATCTAACAAATTTAACCAAGGAGAGATTAATGAGAAAATTAACCCTCACATCATTGACAGCTATTTCACTACTATTACTGAACGGTTGTAATCCAGCTGCGATGGTGACCCATCAGCTAGATCCAAATTTACCAAAACTAAATAACGTAAAGGCTGTAACAAGTAACACTTCAGTTGCATTTGAGTGGCAACCTGTTGCTGCAAAGCAACTTGATGGTATTAATATTTATAGAACCACAAGTAATGCCTATGTAAATAGCCCACAAAAAGAGTTAATTAAAGTGGGAGCAGTAAACAGTCCTTTTGCCTCACACTATGTCGATACAGGCTTGGCACAAAACTCTGCATATACATATACATTTACCACAGTAAAAGGTGGATTTGAATCTGCACATGGACAGGTGATAAATGTAAAAACAAAACCACCTTTTGATCCTATAACATTCTTTCAAGGTTTTCAAAAAGCACCAAATACTATTAAGCTGATATGGAGACCACATACGAATAAAATGGTTAAAATGTATAAAGTAGAGAAGAGTATAAATGGTGAGAAATGGAAGTGGATAGCAAGTGTAGAAAATCGTATGATGTCTGAGTATATTGATACTTATGTTGCTCCAGGATTTAATTATACCTATAGAATTATAGCTGTTGGTTTTGATGATAGTATCTCTAAACCAAGTAAAGTTATTTCAATTCATGCTAGATAAGGGTTTGAATGCCACATATTACGGTTAAACCTTTTGAGACCTCTCTTATAGGGGGTAAATACAACAGTACTGAAGTGCTATTCATTGCACAAGACAGTCATAGTGATGATGAGCTGATCGCAGTTCATCGTGAAGACGAATCTTTTCTTTTACATGTAAAAAAGAGTTCCAAGAGCAGTTGGCTTTTAAAGTATGATAAAGTGACCAGACCTTTAAAAGTTAACTTAGTAAAACAAGCCATAGCCGATATCTCTGATGGAATAAAGTTAGACGTTCTTCAGTCCAATATTACGATTCATGCTAGTAAACAAATACTGGCTAATGCGTATGAGAAAAATATAGAAGATTTTGATGATATAACTTATCCTTTTGATAGTGTTTCTATAGAAGTTGGTTTTGGTTCAGGTAAACATTTGCTTTATCAAGCAGAGAAAAATCCAGATAGACTTTTTATAGGTATAGAAATTCATACACCTTCTGCTGCACAAGTGCTTAAGCAGATAGAGCTTTTAGGTCTAAAAAATGTTTGGGTCGTCAACTATGATGCACGGCTTCTGTTAGAGATGATACCTTCAAACTTGTGTCATCAGATATTTGTTCACTTCCCTGTACCTTGGGATAAAAAGCCACAAAGAAGAGTGATTTCACCATCATTTTTAAAAGAGTCTTTACGTGTTTTAGAAAAGGGTGGTAGGCTTGAGTTAAGAACAGACAGCTACAAATATTTTTGGTACTCTTTAGATACTTTTTTAGGGGAAAATGTACTGAAAACTTCTGTAGAAATTCGTAAAAATGAAGCCTTAGAAGTAACAAGTAAATATGAAGCCAGATGGTTGAAGCAAGAGAAAGATATTTATGATGTTTATGTTACCTGTACTAAAGAATCAGAGGCTAGAGTTTTAGACTTTAATTTTTCTTTTAAAGAATTAACATATAAAGATGAAACTTTAGATAAAATTAGCCATAAACCTATTATTTTCGAAGACTCTTTTATTCATTTTGAGAGAGTATTTAAGATAAAAGATGATGCTATTTTAATTAAACTGGCTTTTGGAAGTTTTGATAGACCTGAACATAAATTTATCTACATGGATAGAAAAGAGAGTTATTATTTTCATTCAAATCCTGTAAAAACAGTAACAAATTATAGAACACATTTAAAAATTATGGAGCATTTACATGTCTGAAAATGTCATAACGGCGAAGAATTTAACTCTGGCATATGATGAAACTGATAAAGTTATTAATAATGCCAGTTTTAGTATAAAAAAAGGGGATTTTGTTTTTATAACGGGTCCCAGTGGTAGTGGTAAGTCAACACTTTTAAAAGCATTCTATGGTAACTTAAAACCAGACGAAGGTGAACTCCATATTGGTGGGCTTGGTATGAGCAATATTACTAAAAATAAGTTACAAGAGCTTCGAACACATTTGGGTATAGTTTTTCAAGACTATAAACTTATTAACGAATGGACAGTTGAAAAAAATGTGGTTTTACCACTATGGATTGCAGGATATTCGGCAGAAGTTCAAACCAACCAAGCCAGACGTTTGCTTCATCATGTAAAGTTAACAGGAAAAGAAAATAAGTATCCACTTGAACTTTCAGGTGGTGAACAACAGCGTGTGGGGGTAGCAAGAGCTATGGCTAAAAACCCATTCTTAATATTGGCAGATGAACCTACAGGTAACCTTGATGAATACTCTTCAAATGTTATCTGGGATCTTATGGAAAATGCTTGTCAACAGTTAGATACAACAGTAGTGGTTGTAACACACAGAATACCAATGATGTTTAATATTCCTTATAGACATTTTAGTATTGATGCAGGAGGGACCATTCATGAAGTTCATTAAAACCCATGTTTCACTTATTTTTCCATTGGTGGCTATTTTACTTGGTTTAGAGTTTTTTATTGTATTTGATCGTACCACTGATTCTTTTGAAAAAAGTCTTAAAAATGGTTATACCATGATGGTTGTATCTAAAAATGAGATGAGCATAGATGATTTTAAATCTTGGGATAAGCATATTGAAAGAGTTGAAGAGGTTAAAAAATCAAAGATACTAAGCAGTGTTAATATTGACTTTGAAAACTCTAAAGGGAAAAAATTAGAAGCATCTTTACCCAACTTTTATTCAGTAAAATTGGACAGCTATTTGAGTATTTCTGAGTTGGCTGATGTGAAAGAAAACCTTAAAAAGTGTGAAGACATTACGCGTATAGAGACTTTTAATTCGGTTTATCAGTCACAGTATGAGCTTTTCTCTTTTATTAAACTTTCGTTTCATACTTTTATTGTTTTTATGACCATTATTGGTTTTTTCCTTATTTTAAAGCAGATGGAAGTTTGGAACTTTTTACATGCACAGCGTATGAAAGTTATGGAGATATTTGGTGCTTCATTGTTTTTAAGATCAAAAGTACTTATAAATCTTGCCATAGTAGATGCCATTGTTTCAGCCATCATCACAAGTGGAATATTTTTAGCCATACAAAACTTATGGGTACGTGATACACATATGGATATTTTAAAAGAGAATGTAGATGCTATTTTTTACTATTCTGATTTCTTTATTTTACTATTTGCTGCGATTTTTGTAGTACTTGTTGCTGTTTTCCTTGTAGTTATCAATGTAAAGGATGAGTAGATGAAAATCTTTTTATATCTTTTAATGGTCTCATCTTTACTTTTAGCAACCTCTGTTGATGGAAAAATAAAGAAAAGTAAAAAAGAGTTAAGTGCTAAGAAAATTGAGTATCAAAAGATGAATAAAGAACTTTCAAAAGTAGCTAAAAAGATATTGGTAGCTAAAGTTAATAGAGATACATTAAATGCTAAATTAAGCAGTTTAGAAAAAAAGATTAAAAACGATGAAAAAAGCTATACTCAGCTAAGTAAAAAAAGTGAAGAGATAAATGAAAATCTAAGTGATATCAGTACGAAAATAGACAGCAAACAGCAAAAGTTTGTTGAACTTATATCTCAAAACTTCTCTATGGCATTGGCACTTGAAGAGCTTAATACTCCTACAAATGAATCTGTAATGACCAAAGAAGTTTACAGTGTTTATAGTAGAAAAAATACCGAAGAGATTGAACTTCTTCATAAAGATCTTGCTACGTTAGAAAGTAAGAAAAAGAGTATGAGCGAAAAACAAACCAATATTAAAAAGACCATTAGTACTTATATAAATGAACGTAAAGAGTACAAAGAGAAAAGAAAAGAGCAAGATAAACTTCTTCAAGAGTTAGAACGAGATAAAGCCATTTACAAAAAACGTTTCAATAGAATTAAAGCAAGTCGTAAAAAATTAGAGAAAAAACTTGCAAGTTTAAAAATTATTAAATCTGATGCTAAAAAAGAGGCAAGAAGAGAAGCAAATAGAATAGCTTCAGAGAAAAAAGCAAATAAAAAAGAGTCTAAGTCCTCCAAACGTGCTGAGGTTGTAACTGTTTCATCCTCTAAAATTATAAAATACAATAAGGCAAAAACCATTTCACCATTAAAAGGTGCAAGACTTATTAAAAAGTTTGGTACCTATACGGATCCTATTTATAAGTTTAAAATTTTTAATAAATCTATTACACTAAAAGCACCTCATTCTGGTTCAAAAATTAGAGCTGTTTTAAAAGGTAAAGTTGTATTTGCAGAGAACAGTGGTGGTATGCTTGGAAAAGTTGTTATTATCGAACACTCTAATGGTATACATACTATTTATGCAAAACTTTCTCGTTTGGCACCAGGTATAACAGTGGGTAAAAGGGTCTCTAAAAGTTCTATTATCGGTAAAGTAGATAAGTCATTAATGTTTGAAGTTACCAAAGACAACAAACATATGGATCCATTAAATCTAATTCGTTTATAGTTTTGAAATTATTATTCACATTTTTCTTAGTCTCCATGCTCTTTTCTTCTCTTTATGGGAAGAGCAGAGAGGAGGCTAGAATAAAGGCATCTCTTTCTCCTTATACAGTTAAAAACATAACTTATTATCCTCATAAAGTTGCTATTGGAGAAAGTAAAGATATCTTGGCGAGTTGGTATGGTGAGTATTTTCATGGACGGCAAACAGCTTTAGGAAATATTTATGATATGAACGGCTATACAGCTGCACATAAAACTTACCCCTTAGGTACAGTATTAAGAGTTACCAACCCTGCCAATGGTAAGTCGCTGGAGGTAAGAGTAGATGACCGTGGACCTTTTTGGAACAACAGAGAGTTAGATCTCTCTAAAGGGGCTGCTACCTATTTAGGTACAAAAGAACAAGGTGTTGCTCCCATACATATAGAAGTTATTTCTGTTCCAGCTGTAGGTTTGTCTGCTGAACCTGTTGAACATAAAGCTCCTAAAATTAGACAGCTTTCTGCACTCTCTACAGAGAAGATAGTAATAAATAATTATGCCTACATCAGTCCCGATGAGACCAATGTACCTGTACTATTGGGGCGTTTTACAAAGCTTACCAATGCAAAAAAGTATGAGAAGAAGTTAAAAGAGCATCTTTCATTTTCGTATATTTTAAAATATGACAAGTTTTATAAAATAAAGTCTTATTTACCAGCAGATAAAGATAAAGCCACAAAGGTTCTAAAGAAACTAAAGAAACTTGGGCTTATTCATGACTTTGGACTCTACTGGTCTTATAAGTAGTTAGATAAAGAAAGAAGAGAGTAGACCTATAAGTCCACCAAAAACACCACCCCAAACAACCAACCAACCTAAATGGGTATGAATGAGTTCATGAACCAAGTCGTTGACCATTTTAGGTGTGAGGTCATTTAATCTGTCGCTTATAAGTTTTTCAACAGATTCCCTAAGGTCATCGCTAAGAGAAGAGTGTTCTAAGTGGTGATTCATTTGGGCTTTAAAAGTGTCTGAGCTGACTATGCCTACTACAGCAGACTTTAGTCTTTTTGCAAAGGGTTCTTCTAAACTGTCCAGTGCTTTTTCTCCACCAAAGAAGTTAAGTGCATCACCCAGTTTAGACTCCATAACGCTCTGTTTTAGTGCTATAAATGCAGGAGAAAAATCAGCTGAATCTACCAAAGGAGCAAGGTCTATTTTTTTCTCTTCATTTTGAAAAAAAGCAGAGATTTGTTTTGGATTAAAAAACTGTGTCATTATCATGTTTTTTATAGAATCTTTAAAAGTTTCAAAGTTTTTTTCTATAACTCCTGAGCCATAGAGTAGGGGAACTTTGTTAAAAAGCATATGTATGGCTACTTGGTTGGTAACAGCTCCTGAAAAGGCAAAGAGTCCTGTAAAAAGCACAGGAGTAGCATAGGGTTCAGGTAGACTCGAACCGATACCTATTAAGGCGACTGATGTTGCATCGGTTAGTGTTGATTTTGAGATATTCATTTTAAAAATCCAATAGTGTTTTTTCTAATTTTTCTACAGAGTGGATGGCATCTTTATAGGTAGAAAAACCCCAGTTGACCATGAGGTAGTCCATATTTAAAGCTTGTGCTGCTAAAAGGTCTCGTTCACTGTCCCCTATAAAAAGAGATTCATCTACGCTTACGTTTAAATCTTTCAAGTTTTTTTCTAACATATCTGGACTTGGTTTCCCTCTTGGAACATCATCATAACAAGCAATGCTAGAGAAGTACTCTAAAACCTTTAGGTGGGAGAGTGACTCTAATGTTGAGCCACGGTAAGCATTGGTCGCAACAGCTAAGAGATGACCTTTACCTTTTAGCTTTTTAAGAAGTGCTTCTATGCCATCATAGAGTTGTAACTCTTTTTCATGATTTTGAGTATAATAGTCAGAGAACCATTTCTCATGTTCTTTCGTAAATGCAGGAACTTCATAGAAAAACTCAGCAGGATTAAGATGAGGATCATTTACTTTTTCTAAAATGAGTTCTTTTGGCATATCATCTAAACCCAGCTTATGACGTACATGATTAATCGCATTAACAATGGTTACAGAACTGTCCACTAAAGTTCCATCCATATCAAAAATGATGGCTTTTTTACTCATTAGTTAATGCTTCCTATTGGTTCTGTAAATTTAACTTTTTGATTAATAGAAACACTTGGTGTATAACTATTTTTTTGACTAA
>Ga0256828_1002852_pt1 | contig 10077 bp, 10 predicted proteins | sample CV88metaG_FD_185993 | JGI IMG/M metagenome (GOLD analysis project Ga0256828, IMG submission 185993) | Hydrothermal vent microbial communities from East Pacific Rise, Pacific Ocean - CV88 | ecosystem: Environmental > Aquatic > Marine > Hydrothermal vents | place: Pacific Ocean: East Pacific Rise... | reverse complement strand
GGTGTCGCCTTAGATTTGAACTAAAGAATCGCAACTTTGCAAAGTTGTTGCCTTAACATTTGGCTACGACACCGTGTGTAAAGATAAAATATTTGTTGAAATGGTGGACCCTCAGGGATTCGAACCATGAGGCGCATTATATACTAACTTTCCTTAAGTTGTCTATAGTTTAATATATCCCCCATAATAAAGGGCTTTATAGAATATATCGTTATCTAGAGTTAGATATACTTTTGTATAGTTATTTAAAATTTGGGTAGCAATAGGGTATCAAAATGTCGAGAATAAAAAGTAAAAAATATACAGGTGTCTATCAAAATAAATTAAAGAATGGTGATACTAGTTATTCTATAAATTATAAAGATGAACATGGTAAAAAGATTTGGTTTACGGTAGGTAAGAAGTCAGAAGGTATAACAGAAATATATGCCTATAATAAACGCAATGAGTTTATAAATAAAATGCGTTTAGGCGAGGAACCGTTATCAATTAGAAGAAAAAAGAAAAAAAAGGTCATTACTCTAAATAGTATTGCTGAAGAAAATTATGATTTAAAAGCTTTGCATAATAAAAATAATAAATGGTCGCAACGCAGATATGTTATGCATGTTGCGCCTTTACTTGGCAACTGTGATGTTCGGAATATAACCAGTGAAGATATTCAAAAATTACAGATGTTAAAAAGCAAAGAATTTGCTCCGAAAACCGTAAATCATATAATTGGTGAGTTGAGTACGGTTTTGAACTATGCTGTCAATAAAGACATTATCACTTCAAACCCTGCGAATAAAATAAAAAAGATAAAAGTAGATAATATTCGAGAACGTTATTTGTCAAAAGATGAAATCGATAAGTTGTTGGAATATGTAAAAACAGATGAACAGATATATTTATTCATTTTGCTGGCATTAACAACAGGTGCTAGGGTAGGAGCGCTAACAAAGTTAACAAAAAGAGATATTGATCTTAAAAATCAAATGATTTCTATTTTAGATGAAAAGAACAATGAAAGATATAGAGCATTTTTATGTAATGAGAAGCTTGAAGTACTACTAAACAAACGATTAAATGCAATTAAACTGGACACACCTGTTCTGAAAGAGAATGAGGCAAATCTTTATGAACAGGTAAAAGACAAGGTCTCTAGAGTGCTGAATAGGCTTTTTAATTCAGGAGTGACTAACAGTAAGCATAGAGTAGTGATCCATACATTAAGGCATACATTTGCATCTCATTTGGCTATTAATGGGACTCCTATCTTTACAATACAAAAATTATTAAATCATAAAGATATAAACATGACTCTTAGATATGCAAAATTAGCTCCAGACAGTGGTCGAGATAGTGTAAAAACATTAGGGTTTTGATAGAATATAATTAAGAATATTTATGTGAAAAATCGTAGAAGTAAACTTTGATAATCAGCTTTACCCGAATCCAGTAATGCATCTGTATACGGAGTGCATGACCTTATCCACCAGGCTACTAGTTTTGCATGCTAGCAAACGGGAATCGAGGAAAACTGATTAAGAAATTTTACTCAATACTTACTTAAATTAATATTCTAATATATGTAATAAACTCTTACCAACTGTATTCCATGAGTTTATTAATGCTACTTTAACACCCAGATGATGCAGGGATACATCAGAAAATTTTTGAAGTTCTTTATCTTTTTGCTCGGTTTTAATCCATAAGTGACGTAATGTAATAACTGGATTTTTTGCATTTTTATTCAATTCTAGAGAATGGTTGGTAGCTGTCCAACCTAGCCATCTTCTTAGATTAGAATCAGACATTGATAATCCAAGAAATGTGATTATATTGTTTTGTGCAGTGTAGAGAAAAGTTGATTGTGCCCAACTATGCATACTTCCCGCAATTTGATTATATGAATCTTCTAAGAATATTAGATTATCTCTATTGTCTAAAATCTTGTCATTTATAGATGGTGATATAGATCCATGTAGATGAAATATGGGAATCTTATTCCCCCATGTTTGATATGGTTTTGTGATTTTTCTATATTTCTCTTCCGGGATTTCAAATGATGTTTTACCAGCATTATGTTGTTTAATGGAAAATAGAATTAGCAATGAATATAAGAGACTGTCTGCATTTAATGTAATTATTGATTGTGGAAGGCTAATGTTGTCTGGATCTTCTACTAAAACCTTAACAAGCTGAATCAAGGTTGTATTTGCATATCTTTTTTCAAAAAAATCATAGACACGCAACATGTCTTTTTTATTCAAAGATTTTGGCTTTTCAAAGAATGTTTTTATTTGTACATCCAATTTATTCTTAGCAGCTTCATTTAATAGATCCCTATATAATTCAGTTTCTAAAATTTTGTTAAAAGACGTTTTAGTTCCTTTATCTATATTTACATGATGATTTAAAGAACCTTGAATCCAGGCATCTAAACCAAAACCCATTAATTCACTGTTCTCCTTAAATGTATCATGGTCCCAATTATATTTAAAGGTTTTATTCACGATTCTGCGGGTGAGTTCAAACCAGTCTGGTAGAATATTTCTGCAAATTCCAGCTCCGACACAGAGTGACCAAGTATTGTTTTTATGCATACCTGATATATGCTTTTTATATTTCTCTTCGTCTATATGTATTGTATGACTAGGCATGTATTATTTCCATTGTTAAATTATATTTTGTGACTAAATTGAGTTTAATACTTTATCTTTATAATATTATTTTAGACTTAATATGCTCGTAAAGGATAAATTTAAATAAAAGAAAATATCTGGTATACTCTGGTGTTCCTAGATCGGCTTAAAACAATATTTTAAGCTTGTGCCGGGTGTATAGCCAGGCCGAATAAATTGTTACACATTGGCATACGAAGTGATATTTTAAAACTTCGTAATAGCCATTACGAATTTTTAAAATCTAACTTCGTATCTTAAAAGTAGGGAAAGGGAAGTGAATTCTTCCCGTATCATTAATGGCCATATATACTCATAAAGAAGCAAAGAAGTATCTTACATCTATATTATTCGCTTTTGAAAAACCTCATAATATAAGACCTCATTTGGAAGTCGTTTTTGTTTTTGGTAGTGCTGATAGTGATTCTCAATCTAAGCGAAAAAAATTCTTATCATTTGTTGACAAAAAAAATACACAATTTAATTTTATTACTATTGAATCTATATATGAAGATTTAAAAAAGTATGGTTCACATACACAGGGCGTGTCTGCAAAACGAATACCATTGGTTGAGTTAGAACTTCTGGCAATACGATATTCATATTCTTTAATTATTTTTCCTGAAAGTATTGGATCGTTTGCTGAATTAGGTTATTTTACAGCTATAGAGGATACAAGAGAAAAAATATATGTAGTGAATAATTATGTTTTTTCTAGTGATTCTTCATATGTTAATCATTTGATTGATGCTATACATAATCCTAGAGAGCTAAGACCATTCTTGCTTGATTATAATAGATTAGAAGAGACATATTATGACAATGAATTTGAGAAAATAATTAATAAACTAACTGATGACTATAATGAAAGTCAACGTGAGATTAAGGTTATGCAGACAAATATTTTTCCTATAGCTATGACATATGAAGTGATTAGACTATTATCACACTTGAAATTCACGCAAATTAAAGATTTAACAAAGATTGTACTTAAGATGCATAAAATAGAAATAGAAAATTTTAATATGAATTTCATGGTATATATCTCACTATTGGTAGTTTCTAGACTAATCGATAGAGTAGAACTTGATGAAGAAATAGTTTTTATTGCAAGGAATGAGGATTACACACTTATTGATTTTGATATGTTAGAAAATAATAGAAAAAAATTAATGATGTTCCAAATTGAATATTCTGAAGAAGTGTTGAAAAGGCAAAAAATATGAAAAATTTTAAGTCATTACTTGAAGATGAATTTGGTAAAACTTATAATAGTATTTTTAGATATGCAATTCGAGCTTCAAGAAGGTATAAAAAATATACAATTCCTAAACGAACAGGAGGTTGTAGAATAATATTTCAGCCTTCCGCTGAGTTAAAGTCCTATCAGCGATATATATCAAGGGAGATTTTTAGTAGGTTCCCTGTACATAGCTGTGTATATTCATATCAAAAAAATAAAAGTGTTAAGGATATGGCTCTTAAACATCTTAAAACAAAATATTTATTGAGAGTAGATTTTAAAGATTTTTTTCCTTCTTTATCTGCAAAAAATATAAGATACTTTATTCGTAAAAACTCAGATAGATTAGAATACGAGTTAACAGATAATGATATTACGATGATCAACTTATTGATATGTAAAGCTGATAAATTAACAATAGGTGCACCTTCTTCTCCTGTAATAAGTAATGTATTACTATATGATTTAGATGAATATTTAGTAAACTATTGCTATCGTATAGGTGTTACATATACTAGATATGCGGATGATATGTACTTTTCTTCAAAAGCACCAGATATTTTACAAGATGTGATGCCTACTTTGAAAAAATTTCTTAACACATACTATATTGAGCTGTCTATAAATGAGAAGAAAAATATATTTACATCAAAAAAACGAAGGCAACAAATAACAGGATTGATTTTAACTTCAGATAATAAAATTTCTACTGGTAGAGAAAAAAAACGATATATAAAAAGTCTCATTTACCATTATATGAATGATAATATTTCGATAGAAAAATTAAATTATTTAAAGGGTTACCTATCTTATCTCTATTCTATTGAACCACAATATATTAATAATTTAAAAACTAAATATTCCGATAGAATAATTAATGAATTATTGCCTATTAATAAAAATTAGACTTAGTTCTTATTGTAAGAAGAAGTGTGAAAAAGATAAAATGACAGTAACTCAATTATCTTTGAAGAGAGTTAAGTGTTATGAAGGATAAACTATTATATGAAATATTATGACGATACATCCGCACAATCAATTGTAGCATTTGCTAAAAAGATGGTAGGTAAAAGACTTAGAGACCTGATTGGAGCAGAGCAACTTAATGATTTAGAAGAAAAACTGGACGGATACGCTAATCGTCGTAAAGGACATTTTGGAGATCTGGTTGAAGAGTATGTGTTCCATAAGAAAGTCGATAATCTCTCTCAGCCAGATTTTCCACTTGCTGGAGTCGAGCTAAAGACCACACCTCTGAAAAAGCATGCAACGAAGAGATATGTAGCGAAAGAACGGTTAGTGTTCTCAATGATAGATTATATGAGCATAATATATGAAGAATGGAAATCAAGTTCATTCCTAAAGAAGAACAAACTTTTATTATTGATGTTCTATTTGTATGATTGTGAATCTAGTAAATTAGACTATGAATTTAAGATAGTTTGCTTGTTGGACCTATTACATAATCTCGATGATAGAGATATAGTACAGATAGAGGACGATTGGACTTATATAGTTGCAAAGATAAAGAAGGGTGAGGCCCATTTGTTATCTGAAGGCGATACTGTATATCTAGGAGCAGTGACAAAAGCGGCAAACAGTAAAGTACGAAGAGAACAGCCATGCAGTGAAGAACCTGCTAAACCAAGAGCATTCTCATTAAAACAAAGTTATTTGAATCAAATAATACAAGACTCTTTGCCTGGAAGTAAAGACGCATTGGAATCCCTTTTCAAGTCTTCGGATCGTCCACAACCAATAGAAGAGCTTATATCTAGTAGATGTTCAAAATTCTATGGTAGAACAGAAAATGAGATAGCAAATGAGTTAGGCGTCACCTATGAGAAAAGACCAAAAAACTTTAGACGTCTACTCGTCAATAGGATGTTGAAGATAGAATCTAATAAAGTGAAGGAGTTTGAAAAGGCAAATATCACATTGAAGGTAATTGCACTAGAAAGCTCTGGAAGGTTGACTGAATCAATATCGTTTCCTACATTCAAGTATGAAGAACTTGTAAAGACATCATGGGAAGAGTCAGATTTTTATATGCAGTTGAGCACCAAAAAGTTCTTGTTCATGGTGTTCCGTAAAATAGATGAAAATGAATCTATATTCGAAAAGTTTCAGTTCTGGAACTTCCCGATGAAAGATATCGATAAAGCACAATGGGTATGGGAAGAGACCGTTAAAAGGATAAGGGAGCATAAGGCCGATGCATTACCTCGAATAAGTGAGAGTAGTGTGGTACATGTGCGACCACATGCTCGAAATAAAGAAGATGTCTATGCTACGGGATATGGAACATTCGAAGTGAAAAAATGTTTTTGGTTAAATGCAAAATATATTGAAGAACAGTTAAAAATTAAAGATAATGGATTGAACTTAGATGGCACGAGATACATATAAAGAAGACCTTGCAAAAGAAAATTATTTAGGGATAAACTTTTTAGATAGTATATATAAAGAGAATGATATCTTTGGTCCGAACTACGAATATCAACGAATCACTGATATAGAAGAGCAGCATAAAGGTATTGATCTAAAGGTGGTTGAGAAAGAGACTGGAAAAGTAATCAACATCGATGAAAAAGCACAATTGTCTTATATTGATGTAGCACTACCCACGTTTGCATTTGAACTAGGTTCTATTATTAATGGACGAAATGTCTATGGGTGGTTATTTGATAATAAAAAGGTAACAGACAAGTATTTTTTGATTAATAGTATTATGACAGATAGAAATAAACAGTATGCATACTGTAAAATATATTCCGTTAGTAGAAAAAAGCTTATTAATTATCTAAATAAAAATAATTTTACTGTAGAGAGAATGCAGATATATGTCGATGATATTAGAAATATTGTTGAGGCTAATTCTGAAGAGATGCAGGCAGCCTTAAAAAATATAGATGGAATAGTACTGTCAACTTTACAAGTGAATAAAAGTATTAGAATTGGAATTAAAGAATTCAATCAACGGGATACAAAATATAATGTAAATCTTCATTTTTCTTATGGACTAAAAGAGCAACCTATAAATATCGTGATAAAGTTAAATTTTTTAGTTGACAAGGGTATTGCAAAAAGAATTTTTTAAAATATATATGACACTTTGTCAAAAACTTGATCTTTTCATTGAGATCAGGTATAATTCTAAAAAATATAACTATATATCGGAGAGATACCAGTGAGTAAGAAAAACAGCCCCTTAAAAACCATTGAACTTTTTGCAGGGGTCGGAGGCTTCCACCTTGGATTAAACCATTGTAATACCAATGAACAAAAAGCCTATGAAGTAGTGTGGAGTAATCAATGGGAACCCTCTACAAAGAAACAACATGCTTCTGATGTATATAGAGAACGATTCCCTGAGACAGAGCATTCTAATGAAGATATCGCAAAGGTCATAGAAGAGAACTTTGATGTGATTCCTGATCATGATCTTTTGGTCGGTGGGTTTCCTTGCCAAGACTATTCGGTCGCAAGAACTCTTAGCAAAGCAGATGGTCTTCAGGGTAAGAAAGGCGTACTGTGGTGGTCCATATATAATATAATTGCTAAAAAAGGTGAGAACGCTCCCTCATATCTTATGCTTGAAAATGTAGATAGATTGCTTAAATCACCAGCGAAACAACGAGGACGTGATTTTGCTATTATGCTCTCATCTTTAAATGAACTAGGGTATATAGTTGAATGGAGAGTGATCAATGCTGCAGAATATGGAATGCCTCAACGTCGTAGACGTGTGTACATAATGGCCTATAAAAAGGACACTACCATCTACAAAAGAATTAAGGATATGGCGAATCCTAGTGAATGGATCACAGGTGATGGGGTTATGAACAAAGCATTTCCAATGGGTATTGAAAATCCTATAGATAAACCTTTCGTTATAAAAGGTAGTCTTGCCGATATATCTGAAAATACAATAGATTATAATCCGAAGAAGAGTCCTTTTGACACGGTTGGAATTATGATCGACAATAAAGTCTATTCAGCAAAAGGTATCCCATGTTTTGATGAGACAAAGGCATTGCATACGATAAAATGGAAGACCTTAAAGGATGTATTGGTCGATGATGCAGATGTTCCTGATGAGTTTTATTTAAAAGAGGATATGGATAAGTGGAAATATTTAAAAGGAGCTAAGAAAGAGGAACGTAAAACAAGTGCAGGATATACATATCAATATTCTGAAGGTTCCATGGTCTTCCCAGATGCATTGGATAAAGCATCACGTACTATTGTTACAGGAGAAGGTGGTGCTACAGCATCACGATTCAAGCATGTTGTAGAAACTAAAAAAGGACTTAGACGTCTCACCCCTATAGAACTTGAACGTTTGAACATGTTTCCAGATGATCATACGAACGTATGTGCTTCAACTCCAACAAAGCGTGCTTTCTTTATGGGAAATGCTTTGGTGGTTGGCATAGTTGAAGGTTTAGGAAGATCACTATCTATGGTTCTTCAAGAAGATTCTTGACCTTCTGTACCTGAAGATTAAGATCTTTTTTGAGCTCACATTCCCAAATAGTAAGCACTTTCCAGTTGAGTGCTTTGAGTGCTTCAATCTTTTTCTGATCACGTTCAATGTTTTTGTTGAACTTTTCTGTCCAAAACTTAATATTACTTTTAGGCATAGAAGGCTTACATATTGGACATCTATGCCAGAAACAACCATTCACAAAGATAGCTATCTTTTTTCCAGGAAAGGCGATATCAGGTTTCCCTGGTACTTTTTTCCAGTGTAGTCTATACCCTTTTATTCCATTATTCCAAAGAGCCTTTCTTAAAAGTAACTCTGGCTTTGTATTTTTCCCTTTGTTCGCACTCATGACCTTTGAAGTTATTTCACTTTTAGGTATTGGTGCGCGGCCATCTCTTAAATACGTTTTTTTAAATGAATTCATAAGAAATATCATATCATATTGTTTTTTGATTATGAATTTATAAGTGTGAATATTTCTCTTTTTCTGCCTCTCTGGCGAGGAGTAGGGTTCAGGACAAAGTCCTGAGAGTAATATACGAAGTGTGTAAGGCACAAAAAGTAAGCTCTCCTTGGTTGGTATCCAAATTTAAGCTTGGGCTAGTCTGTAAGCTTGCTTCATACTAGCATCAGCGATTTGGATATTATGCCAAGTGGGCTTAACTTTTTAAGTCATTCCTTATAATACATCTTCTATTCTCTACTTTTTGGATAGAACCATAATGATACTTCCTAAATTTTGGACAGTATCATTATGCGACTATCTAGATTTAGAAAGTATCATTATGCGACTATCTAAAGAGACTCTTTGATTTTTTTCATTTGATTCCTCACATGACGATTATCTGATTTCTTATGTTTGGTTCTGTAAACCATAACAGCATCCTTCCCAATATAAAAAGCATAAAAATTACCATAGAGTTGTTTTGTCTCTAAATAGTTCTTATCGATCAGTTCTGCTTTTGCTCGATCAAATCTTCGTTTAGAGAATTTTGTCATATCTCTAAGATGAGTATTGGAATTGCTCTCATTTGGCGCTAGTTTAATAAGTTTGACAAACAGGTAATATGCATCGGCAGATAGGTCCTCATCAATCCCTTTATCTATCATAATAAAAGGTTTTGATGCTTGGGATTGATAGTTTATCATGAGGGCCTACGCTATATTACATTCTCATACTCATAGAGTATGGTTCATCATCATAAGGTTTTGGAGCTGGTTTTGGAGCTGGCTCAGGTTTTAAACTTATTTCTAATGCTGCGTATGCATCATTAGCAGACTCACTTGTAACATTCTCATCCATGTCTTTTATTAAAAATTCAAGATATGCAATATAATCAGTATCGCATAATGGCTTGTTTTTAAAAAAATACTTACGAGCTTTTCCCGCTTTACTACATAAAATACAATTGTTCATATTATCTCCTTGGTGATAAAGTTATAGTTGGTCCTGTATTGGACATCTTCTCTCTTTTCGCACTATTAAATATCTTTAATTTTCTTATGTCATTTATAACTCCTTCAATTGATTTTTTAATGCTTGAAAATCCTTCTTTAAGTCCTGCAAATAGATTATTTGCTCTGATTGTAAGGCTTTGGTCTTTTGAGTCATCTCGGATAATATTCTGTAGAACTTGTGCTGTGTTTCTTCCAATCTTTGTTTCCATATTTGCTCT
>Ga0256828_1002851_pt1 | contig 10079 bp, 9 predicted proteins | sample CV88metaG_FD_185993 | JGI IMG/M metagenome (GOLD analysis project Ga0256828, IMG submission 185993) | Hydrothermal vent microbial communities from East Pacific Rise, Pacific Ocean - CV88 | ecosystem: Environmental > Aquatic > Marine > Hydrothermal vents | place: Pacific Ocean: East Pacific Rise... | reverse complement strand
TGTTCAATGATAAACAGACACAGATTTTAGCTTATGAGCTTGATAGCTCCAGAGTGAAAAAACGCTCCAAAGGAAATATTACTCTTTCATATTTGGAGGGGTTTGATATTATAGAGACAGCCAACAGGATATTTGGATTTGGAAATTGGGATTATCATATCTCAAAACTAGAACAGGTCTCACAAGAAACCAACCAAAACCATATCATCTGCTACAAAGCAGTTATCAATGTAGTGGTTCACGACCTTACCCACTCCAAACATATCTCCCGTGAAGATGTAGGCTTTGGAACGGGTATAGCAAAAACACTCTCTGATGCACACGAAGGTGCTGCAAAAGAGGCTGTAACTGATGCACTAAAAAGAGCTTTTCGTACCTTTGGTAATCAGTTTGGCAATTCACTCTATGATAAAAGCCGACAACACCAATCCTCAACCCAACAATTACCACCACAAACACAACAGCAACACCCCTTAACCCAACAACTCCAAAACAACACACCACAAGATTATGCATCTCTTTACAATCTAGGTCTCACACTCGTAGAACAAAACAGTAATCTTATCGTCGTAGGAGATGATATCTTTGCTAAAAAGGATAGTATTAAAGCGTGTGGATTTAGATGGGATAGTGCATCAAAAGTGTGGTACAAACCTATAGAACAACAAGCAGCATAACTCCTATGAGCTATTTAGGAGTTGTGCTCACTTCTTACTTTCTTACAAGCTTTCTTTTACTTTTTCTTCGTATATTCTCCCTTTTATAGGGAGAAGATTAGTAATTGAAAATTTAATATATTTGTGGTAATCCATATTGATATAATTCTTCTGCACTTCGATTGAAAATATTTTGTTGATAAGGGCTTAACGCATCTACATCTTTAGTAGTGATAAGATTATGTTGTTTTAATAAATTAATTACTGATTTAATATTTTTAATAGATGTTAATGACGGATATCCATAGTCAAATTGACTTTTAATAGCATCAATTAAATTTTCTAAAAGTATGATTCCATCATTTAAATCTTTATTTAAATAAGGAGAGTTCAATATCAAATTAATAAGATTAATATTAATATTGTATGATTTAGTTAATAACATTAAAGGAGTATATCCGTCATAATTTTGGAGGTTTATATCAGCTCCTTTTTCTATTAAAAGTTTTACATATTCTTCAGAATTATAGTTACCAATTGCAATATGCAATGGAGAATTACTAAGCTTGTTTTGTTTATTAATTAAATTTTCATTTATTTTTGACAATATTAATTTAAATACTTCAAAATCTCTATTTTCTGCTGCTATATGTAAATTTGTATTATCATTTTTATCAATAAAGTTTATATTTACACCATTATCTATTAATAACTTCACAGAAAAAAAATATCCTCCTTTAATTGCTCGTCCTAATGGTGTATGCGCATCAAAATGAAAAGCTCCATCTTCAAAATTATCTTCTTTATCCATATCTGCATCATATTGGAGAAGTTGTTTTATGCAATAAAAACTACCACTACTTGAAGCAGCGCTTATAGGAGTATAATTACTATTCAAAATAGTCTTAGGGTGATGTGCTATCCAATTATTTTCGATATCTGCACCTTTTTCATATAAAAATTCCACCATATGTATTTGATTCATACTAACAGCTTCATGAAAAAAAGAACCTCCATATTCATGACCTTCTATATCTTTATTCAAACTATTTATATCAATATATTCTGGATAGTTTTCATATATTATTCTTACTGTTTGCATAGTTTTATGTACTCTAATAGCTTGATTAAAAGCTTTTCTTATTTTAAATTCATCTACATCTTTTTTATTTTTTAAAAATAATTTGATAGTCTTATAATGACCTCGTTCTATTGCTATATAAAATGCTTCAGTATTATAGTTGTTATACATAGAATCAGCACCAAAACTAAGTAAAATATTTATTAATTTAGGATTATCAATACTAAATACTATCTCTTGTAAAAGTTTATTTGCATCTTCTATTTTTAGAGTTCCACCTGTTTTATATAACCATTTAATAATTTTTTCATATTTCTTTTCTATCTCTTTTTGTTCTTCAAACTTTTTTTCTTTGAACAAAGAAGAAGATGTTTCATATGCCATTTCTTCGAATGCATATTTCAGAAGTAATTCTGTATCCACTCCAAAGGTAACAAATAATTTAACTAATTCTAAATTTTTATTTTTAATAAGATATAAGATAATTGGTTTTACAAGTACTCCATTATCATATAAAATATTTGGATTTGCACCATCTTCAAGTAATCTTTTTACTTCATTATAGTTTTGCCATATCACCATTTGAGTTAATTCATCATCTATATTTTCATAAACTGAAAGCTTTATGATTTCTCTAGCATATATATAGGATTCTTTTAAATTAAATTGTTGTAAAGTTTTTATTATTGAATTTTTCAATTCCATACTAAAATATTTTATTTTTTTAAATAAAAATAATAGTATAAAATCTAAAGCTTCTATATTTCTATAAGAAATATAAGAAAGTTCTTCTGAAATTTTTATAATAAACTTTTGGAGTATGGAGTCTTCTAATGTTAAGGTAAACTTATTGTTATTTTGCGTAGTTAATAAAAATAACAAATCTACTTTTACTTCTATAGGAAAATCATCTTGATATATTATTTCTTTAAAAATAGTATCATAATCTTGTAATAAAGATGAAATAGTTAAGTTTTTTACTGAAAAATCACTTGTTAAAAGAGACTCAACTAAACATTTTTTTGAGTTTTTTATAGCATATATTAAAAAATTAAACTTATTTAATTTATTATAATCATCAAAATAATTATTCTTAATTCCATAATTTATATAATTTTTTATGATACTCTTACTATTTTCATATTTATAATTCCAACTATCTTCATAATTAAATTCATCTAAAAATTGAAAATACTCAGATTTAGTTATAGATGTATATGATAAACAATACTTCACTATATTATTCTTTTTACCTTTTAAGGCATCTACTAAAGCTTCTTTTTTTGATTTAAGATTTAATAATTGAAGAAAAAATCCATAAGCTTGAGATGAATCTTCAACAAATGCAGATTGAATAAAATTATTATAATCATTTTCATCGAAAAGAGAAATAGTATATTTGATAAAACTTATATGGTCATTTTTGATGGCAATTTTTATATATTTCTCTTTACTTTCTTTGAGATATTCTAATTCAAATTTATTTTTTACAAATAAATTTATAATTTCTGATGATTTTAAGTTTAGTGCCATTTCTATAGGTAAACGATTTTTTTCATCTCGAATAAACATATTCTTTTTATTTTGTAATAAAAGTTCTACAATATTGGATTCTTCTTCTAAAATTGCATAATGAATTAATGTACTATGAAAGAATTTATATTCATCTAAACTATAAACAGCATCTTCATCAAAATATATCTCAGTCACTATTGCATTTCTAATAACAATTTCATTTAAAATATTAAATATTAATCTATTTTTTTTAAACTGAACCAATATATTTAATAGATAATCTATATGATATTCAATCCCATCTTGTTTAATTTTACTTAATAATTCTAGATACTCTATTTCTTCTAAAAAAAGAATTATTTTTGCTAACACATCATGTTTCATCATTTCTAGCTTTGTCAAATTATGAGATGAATTATTCACTCCTGAAATATTTGTTAAGTCTATTATATCTTTGTCGATGTTTATAATGCAGCCTTTATTCTTTAAAAATATCAACCATTCTTTTTGTTCTTTTGTTAGCTCTAATGGATTAGTATCTAATGCTAATGTGTCAAGTTCTGTTAACTTAATAATATCTTTAGGTAGTTTTGTTAATTTATTATTTGATAATGACAATTTTTTTAATTTATTTAAATTTCCAATATTACTTGGTAAAATCTCTAAAAAGTTATGTCCTAACCATAATTCTTTAAGGTTTGTTAAGTTAAATAATTCGCTTGGTATATTTAATAAATTTTGATTACCTAATAAAAGTTCTGTAGATTTTTTTAGTTCTTCTTCATCTCGTGAAATTATTTTTGTTGATAGATTATTTTGATTTGCCCAATTTATTATAATTTTTATAAAACCATTCATTTTAACCCTTTTAATAATGCAATTTTTGTTAATATTTAATTGAGCTTAAAGACATAGTATTGTTCCTACATTTCTGTTGGAGTTCTTTCAATTTACTCAATTCTTGTTCATATAAATTTTGTTGAATTAAATTCTTTAAAATATCATTTATTTTTTTATTTAGCCATCCGTATTTTAATTTTACCTCTATATTTTTTATTGAATATTTTGTTATTAAATCAAGTATCTTTGATATATAAGATAAATATTCATCTAAAGAACTAAAATCGTTAATAATATTCAAAAAATCAATATAGTGCCATCCATCCAAATCTAATTGTAAATTTTTTATTAAACTTTCTTGAGATATTTGTTCAAATTCAGGACTAAATTTTTCAAACCATAAAACATCTCTTCGAATTATAATTCTTGGATATATTGCGACCTTTGATTCTAATGCATATGCTTCAATAAGACCAGAACCAAAAACAGTATTATTAAGATGAAATAATTCACCTCTTGTAATTGCGCCTCTTATTAAAATACCTATTTTAATAAAATGTATAAGCATATCTTGTAAATATTGAATGATAAATACTAATTGATTCTCACTATCAAGATTATACGATATTACGATACTATCTGAAAAATTTGTTATTTGAATATCACTATCTTGTAAATTAGTATCTTGTAAGATTAATTTAGCAAAAGAACTTACATCATTAAAAATTGTTTCAACTTCTTCTTTGGACTTATTGTAAACAATATTTGTAAATCCTAAAATATCCAAGAAGCATATAACTTTTTTATCATATTTTTTAGACATTTAATATACCTTTTTAATATTTTCAACAATCTTTATTTACCCTATCATATTTCCGATGATGCCCTATAAAAAGAAAATAGATTCTGTTTTGTTGTTCAGAGAGTAAGATTTTGTATTGTTGATTTGTATCTATAACAGCTATTGATTTTCTACATTTGTCTTTTTTACAGATAATTTTATGGTAGTGTAATTTTGGATTGAGTTTATCTTGTTTATAAAGTTCAATAGTCTCATCAATCTGAGTTTTTGATAGAGAAGTCATTTTTATAAGCTTGAAACATTGCCTTTCAAAAGAGGGCTCAAATATATAAGTTTTATCTTTCAACTTTATGAAACCCAAGTTCAACTTGTGTGTTTACAAGCAGAGTATAAAAGGCATCAGCTTTATTATAGTACTCTTGAACAAGTTCATTATTTGATTTTTTTAGTGTCAATGGTTCAAATTCATCGAGTAAATCATCAATTTTCATAACCATAGAGTCTATCTGTGTATCTGATAAATTCATGTACTTATGATATTTGAGCAAGTCTTCAAAAAATGTATAGGATGCAGAAAGAAGCATAATCCTTTTTACTACTTCTTCATTACTATACATATCATCAATATTTTTTTCATAGTAAGAGCTATGTCCCATAAGAGAATCGATATGTTGAGAAAGGTTGGTCTGTATTGGCGTATCATACATAGTTTCTAGCATACAAAAACTCCTTGTTTTAAATGTTACGATTATAACATAGATACCTTGAGACTAAAAAATCAATTACTCTATATCATGTTTAATTTTATCATTTGTTCATAATATTTACACTTTCTTATGATTAATCAAGATAAGCATAAGTCCAAAAAGATTATTATGTGATTATTGTAAAATGTGAGGGGGACATATTTATGAAAGAGATTGGAATTGAAGCATTTGAACTATTTGAAAAACGACATAACACTATGTTACTTCAAAAATATCCATCACTAAAAATTCAAAATGTTGGAATTTTAGATAATAGACATTTTAATCCAAATAAAAACTACTTAAATTTTTCATTTAAAGATAAAAAGTACAATATTCATTCTCCACTTCATTTTTTAACACTCATTCCCTCTAAGAGTAAATTAGAAGACTCGTCACTATTGCAGACTATTTCATTTCTTCACTTTTTAAACTGGGCGTGTTGGTTTTATCCGAAACTTACAACGGACTATAACAATATAGAATCTTTCCCGTCAAAAAGTGTAAAAATAGATTCTGAGCTAATGTCTAAAGAACTTGCTAAAATGATAATGCAATTATCTCCTACGCAAATTATAAGTGAAGAAGCATATAAACATGATGCAAAAAAATCATTGCAAAAAAATACACAATTAAAACCTACAAAGTTTTTATCAATATGTAGATTTTATGCAAGAGCATGGTTCGAGATGAACTTTGGAGCAGAGAACTCTGTTAAATATGCCTACTATGTTGCTCACTATATTAAAGACCCACATAGTGAAAAATGTAGTGTTTATCGTGATACAAGAGATGCAAAAAGAGGAGTAGAAAACCTTTTTAAAACAGAAGAAATAAAAAAATTTAAAAAGCTTATGAGTTATGTTGTAAATAACTTTTCTTGGACAATAGAACCAACAAATAACACAAAGATTTTTATTTTACAAATTCCCATCAATAATAAAATCATTTATAACAAGTATTATTTTTCTATTGAACTTCAAAGATATACAGAGAGTGATAAATCACGGTCTTATACAATCTCTATTTCACAAAGAACACCAAAAATAGGAGATTCAAAGCATCATATCTTCTACAAATTTGCAAAATTATACTATAAATAAAGCCTTTTCAATTTTTACCCCCACCCCAAAATAACTCATTTTTGACATACCAAACCATAAATCATTCCCTTTTTACAGATTTTCACTCATAATAGTACTTGAATTTTATGAAAGGAGAAACCATGAATCAAGAGTTCTTAAGAGCTAAAGAGGTTGCTAACCTACTTGGTATTGGGGAATCTTCTGTATGGAGACATACAAAAGAGGGTCGGCTTCCAAAGCCTATTAAAATTTCCAGTAGAACTACTGTATGGAGATACAGTGAACTAATGGAACATATACAACAAGGACAATAATAACTTAGAAGTTATAAATGCCTTGATGAAAGATATAATCTTTACAAACAATTTATTATATCTTTTTTTATCAAATCCTGCATATATAACTTCTACAACTATTAAGGACTTTTTATCAAAGTTACTTAATACAACATTTTTCTTGTATCCAATTATTGTTCTTTAAATTATTGAACATTGTTATTTCAATATCAGTGGAAATATCATGAAGGTTACCCCTTTGTTAAGAAGAATCAGATGACTAAAACATTAAAGCTGATTTTGTTCCTGTAGATAAGAAATAATTAATATAAATATTAAATAAGACTTAATCCTGAAAAAATGGATGATAGGGATTCTACACCCAAAATTTTCCTCCATTTTTATAGTAAACAGCAAAAAAATTTAAAAGTTTGAAGCAGTTTTTAGACTGTTTCTATTTCATACAAAAGGCTGTTGTCGGACTTATATTAAATAAACATCTTACATATGTCAGCCATTTATTACACAAAAAAGGAACTGTCATGCCAAAACAAAAATATGATTATAAGCGTTACCAGAGAGATAAAACAAATAAAAAATTAAATCAAAGAAAGTACGAAGAGTTAAAGGAGACTTCAACACAATACGAAGTTAAAAAAGTAAAAGTTGGAGATAGAGAAATGACTCTTCTAGAAGCTAAAGATAATATGGAAAGGCGATTTAGAGCTGAAATGTATAATCGAACACATGCTCTATCAAAAAATGTATCTGAAGAAGATTTAGATTACTCTAGACTTACTATATCATTTGAGACAAAGAATAGAGTTGAAAATAATTTCTATGGATATCAACAGTCAGCAGATAATTATCTGCTAATTCAAAATGACTCTATTCGTCATTTTATAGAATCTGTAGTAAGAAGATATAAACGACAAACTGGTGAAGAACTCCATTACAAATATAATATAGAGGTACAACTCTTAAAGGGTACAAATTTGCATGCACATGTTATATTCTATCATAAAAAAAAACAGAATATACTTTTATATTAAGTAAAATAATTATGGAGCTTAGATATAAAATTAAAAATAAAAAGATTAAAAAGAAGGGAAAGTATATTTCTATATTAAGTGTTGGTCGTCTCTATTTACAGGTGAGTTCTTATCATAAAAATGAACTATGTAACACCCTTGAATTAGATTCAGAAGCAGAAGTTTATCGACAATTAGGAATGACTAAAAACATAGACACTAGAGCTGAAAACTTTGCTAATATTCAATCAAATTTAGACCCCTTTAAAAACTATAGACCAGGTTCTTGGGTATGGTTTAGCTTTTTAGATGCTGAGAATATGGCTAAACTTCATTTAGAGCATGACCAGTATGATAATAAAGCATATTTAGCGCATACACCAGCTGAATTAAAAAAACATCTAGAACACGATATAAAAGCATTACTTCAGGATAGCACTACTATAGATAAAAGCTTAACAGCTGAATTTATAGTTGAAAATATTAAAAATGATTGGTGCAAAAATTTTGTAAATAATGCAATTTTAGAGGATTTAAACATTCGTAGGATTACTACCTCAAAGAATCTATTATTTCCAATAGATATATATCGAAAATGTAGAACACAGCTTATTGATTATGATAATAGACATAAAGAAATATATTATACAACTAAACAACTAGAAAATGGTGAAATAGAGATTGAAAAAAATTCTCTCTACACAAAAATCATAGATATTGAAACAGGACTAACTATTGCGAAGTTCAATAAAAAATAAAAATGGAGATACTTCTATTGTATCTCCATACATTTATCCAAATAGTCACTCCACCATTGCATAAGTTCAACTCTTTGGTCTAAATATTGAGCACGATTATATGCTTGAGAAACACGGCTACCAACACTATGTGCTAATTGTATCTCTATAACCTCATGAGGGAAATCACTTTTCTCATTAGCTAGCGTACTGAACATACCTCTAAACCCATGAGGGGTAAAATCTTCTTTTGTATATCCCATCTTTCTAATCGCACGGAGAAATGTACCATCACTCAAAGGAGTATTTAGACTTTTTCCAGAAGGAAAAAGGTACATACTATCTCCATTATATTTTTTCACTTCTTTTAAAAGTTCAAGCATTTGTCTGGATAATGGAACAATATGTTCATTATTTGTTTTCATTTTATGAGCAGGTATAACCCACTGTCTATTTTCTAAATCTATCTCATCCCACAGTGCTAAACGAATATTTGTTGGACGAACAAATGTATGTGCCATAAATATCAAAGCATTTTTAGTAGAAAATTCACCTCCATAATTATTTATAGAATTTAATAATTTTCTTATCCCTTTTGTATCTGTAATGATAGGATAATGGTTTTGAGTAATCTTTCCTATTATCTCTTTTACATCAAAATCACTAGCAGGATTACGAGAGGTATAACCATTAGCAACTGCATATTTAAATGTTTTATTAATAGATTGATAAACTTTTTGAGCAGAATTTTTTATTTTTTTATCTACCATATGACGAAGAATATTAATGATATCTATTGCATCTATTTCATTTATTAACTTTTCTCCTATTGCTGGAAAAACATAGTTTTTAAATCCACCCATTGTCCTTTTATAATGTGCCTCACTCAATTCACTTCTACTTTTTTCAAGTCTTTCAAGTGCTATTTTTTTAAAAGTATTGTTAAGTTCTTGTTGCTTTGTTTTTTGCTCTTGTTTTTTTGCATTTTTATACTCTTGTGGGTCTAATCCTTGTTTGATTAATTTTTTATTTAAGTCTCTTAATTCTCTTGCTTCTGAAAGAGAAATTAATGGATATTTTCCAAAAGAGAGTAATTTTTCCTTATTATTTATACGATATTTAAGTTTCCATAACTTTGAACCTTTTGCAGTTACTAGTAAAAACAAACCTCCACCATCAAACATCGCCAATTCTAAAAACAAGTGCAATTTTTTGAGATAGTCGAGAAAGATAGGTTTAACTGAAAACCTGCTAATCTAATTCGACCAAAAACAAAGAAGTAGCATGAGATATAAACAGTTAAACTTAGAG
>Ga0256828_1002850_pt1 | contig 10080 bp, 14 predicted proteins | sample CV88metaG_FD_185993 | JGI IMG/M metagenome (GOLD analysis project Ga0256828, IMG submission 185993) | Hydrothermal vent microbial communities from East Pacific Rise, Pacific Ocean - CV88 | ecosystem: Environmental > Aquatic > Marine > Hydrothermal vents | place: Pacific Ocean: East Pacific Rise... | reverse complement strand
TAACAAGACCATCAGTATTACTATAAATCTCTTTCTTACTTTTTGGAGTATGATAAACTTTAATATCAGACACTACTCCTGAACCATCTCTAACATAAGTTACTTTATCGAACATAGGATTGAATTCACATATATCTTTAGCACTCATCAATGCTGGAGCTAGCTCATCATCATAATCTCTTACAGCAACAATAGCACCTGACTTATGTATTTTCTCACCTATCTCTGGGAATGGTTTATAATTATCTTTATCTCCATACAGATTTAACATAAAACTATCTGTACCGAACTCAACTGTTCTTTTCTCGAAGATCTCTATAGCCATTTTCTCTGCTGTACTTTCTGATATAACTATACCATCCTCAGCCGTCTCATTGATTGTCATCATGCAGATATTTAAGTTAGCACCAAACTTATATCCATTATTATCGCTAACTGCTGGAGACGATGCTAATACCGTACCTGCTTCAAGTACATCGTTATGTTGTACTTTATCAAGTATGTCATGATTCCATTTATATCTAAAACCAAAATAGTTATGCATATTAGAATTGTATGGTAAATCTAAATAGCTAATCTCACCTGTCTTAAGATCTTCATAGATAACAATAGCGTCAACCATATGATTAATGCTATTAATATCTATACCATTCTTATATCTAGGTATGATAGAGATTATTCTAGAATCATTAACCAACTTCTTATCGAATGTTTGTCTACCTAACTCTCTTTCAATACCAGACTGTATGATCTTCTCATCACCATTAAGTAATGTTAATGCTTGAGACATATGTGAAGATAACATAAGTGATCTAGCAGCACTGTTATGATTACAGAATGGGTTTACTGCTGTTATACTTGTTAACTCTGGTCTAAGTTTTACCTTAGCAAAGGATTCCTTTAACATTGTTTTATCACTTTTCATCTTTATCCTCCACTATACAAATGTCGTCGCATGTACTTCTTGAATCTATATCAACTACAGTTATATCCTTGAACATCATTTTATAATATCCTTTAGTAGTTATGTTTTCATATATATCTCGTTCATGCATGTATGCTGATACCATCCATACGACAGCGAATGCTGCTAATGATTTAAATACTTCCATCATTTTATTCTCCTTGGGTTGTTTATTGATACTGCCTAGTACCTACTTTAATAATATATACTTATTAAACATTTGGTTCATATTTACGAATGCTAACTGTTGGAACTACAACATCATCGTTTATATCTTTTGTTAGTTTAATGCCAATTATCTCTTTGACATTAAGGTGTTTCTTTAACTGTTTATATACTTCATTAGCATTTTTACAGTTAACTTGTTCAAAATTGTTTATGTCGTCTTCATCGTTTATCTGTACGATAGACACAGTTTTACCATCTACATAAATCTCTTTAACTAAATCGAAATTAATAGTTTCACTACCAGTTATAGCTGGAACTTCTATCCACATGCGTACTCCTTATTATTCAAACTTAGACTTAAATTCCTCTACAGACATACCTTTAACAATATAAGTTTCTAATATATCTTCGTCCACTGTACCCTCTTTATGTTCTTCTCTATGATTTAAAAACTCTAAAACCTTTCCAGGAGTCTCTATTGGTTTAATATTCGTATTAAAACCTTCTAATTTTTTAACACCATTTCCCATATCACTAAGTATCTGAACTTTATCAATTACTAAAAACATCTTACCATCCTAATCTACTGTTATCGCCATATAGATCATCATCATCGTCTATAACTCTTCTTTTATTTAAAAACATTATTGCTGTTCCAACTACAACTAACGTACTTAGTCCAAATAATACATTAATATACATTATCTATCTCCTTACTTATTTTATTTAGATACGTTCTAACTGTATCTATAAATTCAATGTCATCATAGTCTATATATTGCAGCTCTTCATCAAGAGCAACTGTTATTAATTCATCTCTAGTATTGTTCATATACGTTTTATCTATATCTACTAGATACGATACCATATTACTGTCATAACTTATCGTTATAATAGATTCATTGTTTTCATAATCTATAACGTAAGGAATTAAGAAGTTTATAAATTTCTCAGCATCTTCATCTTTATTCTTCTGATCTTTTATAAGTCTTAACCTGTAATATGAATCAAATTCTTCAAATTCATAAAACGATACGTCATCTTCCCAATAGTTCGTATTTAAATTAAGCATTCTATCAGCATCTAATAGCTCTTTTGGAATAAGCCTATTAAATTCTGGATTATCATAATCGTAATCATTTTTTACTGTTGACAAAAGTTTAAACCATTCAACAAGTCTATCTGGTAAACCAGATAACTTAACATCTAAATTTACTGTAACACATATTGACATATTATGCTCCTTCTTTTTTTATTTCTTCGATACTGCCATGTATCTATTTTAATAATATATGGTTATTAAAAACTTATTCATCATACTTAGTGTACTCTGGCTTACCATCACGATATAACTCCTCTATACCTCTTCTGTCGTATACACTAACAACATCTATAGCATTGTATCTATCTGTTTCCTTTTTCCATAATTTATTAACAGTATCTAATATTTCCATAAAACATTTAGTATTAGCTTGGAACTCATAAGGTAACTCTAAGACACTAGTTAAATACTTTATATCTTGACATTCTTTATCTTCAGCTAATGTCACTACAGCTATAACCATATTTATCCTCCCACATATTTATCATTCCATTGAATTATTTGATTTATAAAAAATATATAGGAGTTTATATGGGACTAGATCATATGGTAGCTAAAACTATAACTGATGAGTTAGATGAAACACTTCTACACAAATGGGATTCAGCTATACCATTAATGTATGGTGATGTTGTAGGTTTAAGAGAATTAAAAAATAATGAAGCAGATAAGTATATATTTGATTTCAACGGTTTACTAAATAGTTTAAATGTACCAGAGAAATATTGGTATGTACATATGAGATTAAACAATTTAAAATCCAGTACAGATTATAATGGTGCTAATAGGATATTCCTAGTGGACATGGAGTATTTAAATGGTATATATAATTCATTTACAAACAGAAGTTATGGGTAAAAAATAAGACATATAGTATAACGGATATTCCGTTATACTATATAGTTTTTAATAACCTCTATTATATCCAGTCATTGTATTTATACCCATTGGTCTCTGTTGCATAGGAGATTGATGTTGGTACATATTATTTTGCATAGGCAACTGTTGTGGTACAGCGTACTGGTTAGTCATAGCCATGTTATTGGGCATAACCATCTGTTGTTGTTGAACCTGTTGGGTCATTGTATTTATACCCATTGGTCTCTGTTGTTGTACTTGCTGTGTATTAGGAACTTGCATATTACCATACAAAATCTTCTGTGCCGCAGTCATACCGCTAGTATCAACTGTTTGAACTTGCTGTTGTTGTACTGGTGGAACTTGTTGCTGTTGAATTGGAGCTGGTACAGTATTATTATTATGTAACACCTGTTGAACTATCGCCTGTGTTGGAGTATAGTTGGCAACAGACTCAGCAATTCCATTTTGACTATTTAAGATACTTCTAGCTGTAGCCTTTTCTTGTTTTGGCTGTTCTGTTGGGGCATCCTTAACAAGTGATCTATGTCTGCCAGCATCAATATCAGATGGTATAGCAGCTAATTCATTTTTATAAATATCTAGCTTATCTAACTCATCTTCTGTAATCTTAACATCAATGATAGCACTTGTAGAAACAACTTCATCCATAAACTTAAGATCATTAAGTAATTCATTAAGCCTATTTGCTATAGTAATATATAACTTAGTAAGACTAATGAAACCAGGAGATACTGGATCTAAACTACCAATAGCATATTTTTCAGGATTGTCATCTATTCCTGTAAAGATGTATTCAAAGATAAGTTTAAGAACTTTGGGATCTTTTCCACGCATCTTAACACCAAGTAATGGTGTATTCTTATTAACAGTATCCAGTAACTTATATATTGGAAACGATGCTGTTGCTAAACGGTTATATTTTGTACCATTAAGCATTCCACCTCTTTTAAGATATGTATGAATAAGACCTTTTGTAGGACCAGCTTTAATGCTAGCCTTATAAATCTTAAGCCATCTATCAATGCTTCCTTCATCAATAAGATCTTTAACATTACTAGTTCTGGCTTTGTTAAGAGATCCAATAAATTTATTTAGATTAAGAGAAGCTTTCTTTTGCATCTCTAACGATAAACCTAATTCAAGTAATAACTCTACGGTCATAGCTAGACTAAAATTAAGCTTATGTTCCATAGCATTCTTTAACTTTCTTAGAGATATACTCTCACCTTTAACTGCATCTTCATTAAGTGGATTGAACAACGTTTTAACTAACGTAGCTTCTCCATCAATAACCTCAGTAAGACTGTTCTTATGCTCTGGTGTAGGTAAAACCATTGGTCTACCTGAATCTACAACCTGAATAGGTTTACCGTTAGCTCTAGGGGCCTTAATGAACCCCTCATCATCATAAACAAAACCAGCTGTGTTCAGCGTTCTCTTATAAAACTCTATTAAACTCATGTCATTCCTTTATACTATTTGACTAATATTCATAATTTGACTAAAATCATCAACAACGTTATTATACGTATTCTCATCACCAACCATACTCGTATATAAACTATTACAAAATGTTGGTAATCTATATACTACTGGTGCTTGACCATTGATACTTACTGCTATAGTAGTATCCCCTAAAACATCTGCATGTATGAAAATCTCTACACCAAGTAAATTATTTTTAGTTATCGAATTAACAACTAAGGCTTTAAATTTACCCATAAATCTTTCAACATACATACTAACATCTATACCATGTATAAATGATTTAACATTTGATACTGCTTCTACGACTTCACTGTTAGGAGTCATATTAGTAATGCTGAAATCTATACTAGATAACATCTCATCAACAAGTAAACTAGAAACTGCTTCACTTATAGTAACTGCAATTGTTCCCTCAATACTTGATGTTGAAAGATCAGCTGTTACATCTGTATCCAGAATAGTAGCATTCTGCTTAAACATAGGAGTATTGTTATCAACTAGTATAAGTTTACTCTCAATATCTGGTTGTAGTCTAGCAAGAGCGTTAAGTGAAAACTCAACAGTTACTATATCACCACTAAGACTACTCAATGCTTGAATTAATGGTACCTCAGATAGATTATTCTCATTTAGATCAGAACTAGCTACACCAAATATATCATTGTTGCTATGACCTATTTCAGCCATGTTACTTCCAAGTATGAATGAATTAATAACGCTACTAACATGCATAGAACCAACAGAGTTTAATCTTTTACTTTCTAATGGAATAGAACCATAAAGATTTCTAGTATTGTTTACTGGTACTTCATGATTTCCCATAATGTTGTTAACTTCCATACCTCCAGCTACATCTTTTGGTCTCATTAACCTATGTGATATTGTAGTATCCTCAATACTATAAGATCTATTAAATGCATCATATAGGACATTGAAACTAGATAATACTCTAGTATTAACCATACCTTGATGATTCACAGTTCTTACAACATTTGTTATACTATTTATATACATAGACATATTTGGATCTATTCTACCACTCATAGATGGATCGTGATATTCACTATACCCCTGAACATAACTTATAGTTAATGCCTGTGTAGCTGGATCATGTGATTCTACTTCCATAAGGAATCTTAATCTAACTGTTCCCCATCCGTTAGCAATATTGATTCTCTCTGTAGGTATATCAGATATCTTCATAAGATCTGGAACAGTATTTGCTAAAGAAACAGCATTAACTCTACCACCTGTTGCTACTTGTTGACCTATAATGTTTTCAAGATTATTAAGTGTACCCGCATTCACATTCATTTCAAATGGTCTACGATAAACATCTTTATATTGTTTAGTTGGTACAAAAAGTATCTTTGTTATATTTATATCTATAACATTCATGTGTTGACCAGCATACATGCTATTCAAAGAATTTTGTTGGAAATTGTTTTGCATATGTCATCCTTTTATTTGTTTAAGTGTATTATTAAATTAGCCAACTGTATCTTTAAGTCAGAAGGCACTAGCATTGTTTGAGAAGCGTTATCTTTCACCTCTAAAATATATTCACTTGGTGCAGTAAATATCCATCTTTGTTTATAGAACTCATCAGCCATATTATTAGCAGATGTCTCAGCAACATTAACTTCACGATTAGCTGTAGCAGTTGTTACTATAACCTTCTTATAAGGAAATATCATATCTAAAGTATCTTTATGTTCTTTAGTTATTCTACTCTTATTAGTAGTAAAGTTTATTACAACTGTGTCATCTTGCTCAGCTTGCATCGATGTAAGCAGTAATGCTAGATACTTAAATCCATGTGTCCATAGATAAGCAAATGCTAAGGCTAATGAACTTATAATCGCATCTAACTTAACATATTCTAAACTTCTTGGATCTATAACTTCTTTAAGTATCCAACCCAATAATGTTATCTGTACTCTAGTTAATGTTCCATGGTGTAGTTTTGTTGTAAATGATAATGCATCACCATACACCTTAAGATCTAAATCTTTACATAACTTCAATGGGTTATCTCTAAGATTCTCCAATGACCATTCTAATTCAACAACTGAACCAGCTGGTAGATTAGATGTTATTCTATAGCTCTCTAATATGCTTTCCTGATCACCATCACCACTCTCAGTATCTACCATTGACTTCTTAGAACGTATAGCATTTGATGTATCACCTTTGACTTTTAACTTGTTGTTAACGAAATTATATGTCCTAGTGATAATATGTTTGTTCTCAGTATCATCAAGTATGGTAGCCATAGCTATCTTTTGCATCATAACTATACTTAGAACCCATACCACCATTTCATCAGATGGAATTCTTTTCTCGATTATACGAATTAAAGACTCATCTTCAGATCTGTTTACAGATTCTATAACTTTATCTACTAAACCATATAACTTTATATAAGGTTCTGATTCAGCTATCTTGTGTTGCGTTATGAAATTAAATAGAATATAATGATTATGTATCTTACCTAATTCACTATTATTCATAAAACCAAATTGACCTATTGGTCCGATAACACTTTTAAGAACTTGTACGAAAGCTATCAGTTTTAAATAATCTGTTTTTGTATAAGTTTGTACTCTTGTACCCAACCCATCTTCAACCATTTTATTATCAAACTCATCTGGCATTGATCTAAGTGCCTGATATTTATAAACATTTTTTATAAAATGATAAACATCTTCTAGATCCATTAAATCTAGTATACCATTAACCAGTTCATATGGTAGTGGCATTATTTCCACCCTACCAATATTATCGAACAGTATTTCTTCAGCTTCAATGTACTTATTCATAAGTGCTGTCTTAAATGCATCACCTTTGTAATCAAGATATGCATGAAGTAGAACAAATTGCTTATCTGAATCTATTTCATCTTTGTTTCTCTTATTTACTATAGTACTTATGTTAAAATTTATAGTTACATTATTATAACTAATTTCTATTTCTAACGGTGCACTGTTATATAAGTTATTTAACTTAAACATATTACTCCTTTTTTATATATTCGATACTGCCTGTATCTAAGTAAATAATATATTGCTATAATATATTTAAAACATAAAGTAAATAGTATTTTACATATCTTCTTTCTCTTTTAACGATTCAAGAACTATATCATAGTTAGTTTCTAACTGTTTCAAGAACCTTGTTGCGTACATTTTAGAACCAACTCCATTAAGAGTTATATCTGTACCATTTCTAGTAACTATATGCCATTTACTATCAGTAACTAGATTAAATCTAATCTTAGGTTTATTCTCTGCAACAACAGCCAAGTATATAACGCCTTTATCATCTTTACCTACTATAACGGTTGAAACTAATTCTATCTCATCCGTTCTTTTATTTGTTTCCCTATCCCATTTAGCATTAAAACATTTTATCTCATAAGTTGTTCCATTATCATCATTAAGAACATTTTTTAAACAACCTAAGAAAACATTGAAACTTTTAAAATCAAATGGTGCATGAATCATATTATCAAAACCTGTAACGGTTCTGTCTGGACCGTTAATCCAAACAACTATTCTTGGATATCCATTATTAACTGTGAACTTCATGCTGCTTGTTCTACCTGCTGAGTTATCTTTATTTAAAGTTATAGGTTTAAAACTTATTCTTACCTTAGTATTATTTTCCATATCGAGTCCTTTTTTATAGTTTTTCATTTAACTATTATGGGTAAAAAAAATATTTAAATATGAGAAGTAGATTAAATTCTACTTCTCATCACCATAATATTTTCGTTCAACATCAGCTATGACGTCATCTATCTTACGTTTAAATTTAATAAACTTTTTATTATTAAATCTACAAAACAGAATGTTATCGGTACCAGATACTCTAGATGTATGATAATTAGAATCTATTAGATAATGTAGGTAAGCAATATTTACCGCTATCTCTTTTATATCTCTATCTAATTTTCTACGAACATCTGGATAAAGATCAGTTGTTCTAGATAAACGTTTTCTCTCTGTTTGATGTTTTGACATTCTACTAATAATGCCTTTAAGTTCATCTTCAATGCATACTTTAATATCAACAACCATCTTTTAATCCTTTAACAAATACATTCTTAATATTATTAAGATCGATATATACTAAATTTCTAAAATTTATAAACCTACTATCGTAAGATTGATAGTAATGGCTATCAGAATTTATGTGTTCTGCTAGTACCTTTAATTGTTTCTCAGATGGATTCTTTATGAATTCTAAACGAAGCTCTTCTATATATTGTATACAATATCTTCTAATGGCTATCGTAGACATAAGATCACCATGTGTACCTACTAACCTAGCTAACATTCTTTTATCACTTTTTTGTTGTACTACAAGATCTTTAAGCAAAGCTTTTAAATATGCTTTTATATTCTTATACATTAATCTACGTGCTGTCTCTAGATCATTTAATTCTTCGACTATTTTAGGTTTCATTTTTTATTTCTCCATTTAGTATATTGTACTGTAACTACAGCGTTTAGGTTTTAAAACTTTATCTATAAGTCCTATAACTGTTTCATCTGTATAAAATCCGTTTGGATAAACTTCCATAGCAACATCAGCAAACTCTATCTTTCTACCCAATCTTTCACTAGCGTCAAGTATATCAACAAGCATCAGTACTACTTTGCCTGGATTATCTAAACCAAAAAGATGAATATATACTCCTGTTTCAGTACTTACCTTATCTTCTAGTTTTAAACCAGAGATTCTCTTATCATAAATTTTAAGTAAGAATGATTCTTCTAATGCATCTTTAAACAGTTCTTTAAAACCATCTTTATCTGTAGATTCAATCATAACTACAGTCATAAAGTTTTCTGCTTCATCTTTACTAAAGTCTTTAGTATTAACAACTATGCCTTCTTCTTCAGCGGCTTCCCTCATTGATTTAAAAACAAAATCTTTTTCCATAACTAGCTCCTTGTATATATGATACTACCATGTATCTATATTAATAATATATAATTGATTATTTTTTAACTACGAATAGTTTAATGAAAAAATATATTATTAAAGGATGAAGAATGTTAGAATCTTTAAGTTTAAGAAGTAGATTAAAATTACTTTTTAATGGTGGAAACCTATTTGAAATAGATGAGTGTGTTAATGAACTTGAATTAAGACATAGAGACGTTGATAACTTAATGTTAGTTATAGCTGACCATAAGGATACTATTATAAAGAAAAATGCTGAAATTGCATTACTTACTGAAGACTTGGCTGAGTTAGAACTTGAAAAAATAAAATTAACTAAATCTAATGAAGCTGGTAGAACTGAATTGGTTGAAGTAAAAAACGATATGACTAAAGTTGGCTTATATGTTCAAGATCTAGAAAGTGATGTTGCTAAATATAAAAAACACATACAAAAACTACAGTATGATATGCTATCTAAGGCAAGTGAGATAACTAGTCTTAAAGAAAAAGTAGATGGAGT
>Ga0256828_1002849_pt1 | contig 10081 bp, 9 predicted proteins | sample CV88metaG_FD_185993 | JGI IMG/M metagenome (GOLD analysis project Ga0256828, IMG submission 185993) | Hydrothermal vent microbial communities from East Pacific Rise, Pacific Ocean - CV88 | ecosystem: Environmental > Aquatic > Marine > Hydrothermal vents | place: Pacific Ocean: East Pacific Rise... | reverse complement strand
CCTAAAAATATAGCATTCCATAAACTAAAAGATTTTTTCATCAATAGACCTTACTTTGTATTTTTTATAGTTTAGCATTTTAAGCTGTTTATAGTATTAATTTAAAGGAAAATTTATTTTTAGAGGTTATAATTTGGTTAGATAAATATAAGGAATATAAATGAAAAATATAATAAAACTTAGTTTAGCTTCTCTTCTAGCTACATCACTTTATGCAGGTGAGTTCCAAATAGGGACTGGTACTATGGAGTTGAATGGTGGATTTACAGGTTTAAATACAAGTAAAAAAGATGATGTTTTAACTTACTCATTAGTAGAACAACATAAAAATATGTTCTCATCTTCATGGTTTTATAAATATAATTTTACTTGGTATGATTCAAATGAAATTGTAAATGGTCAAGAATCTCAAAATTCAACTGTTGTCCCTTCAATCGATTACAGACCACAAGGATTGGATCTTAATTTAGTTTTAGGTAAAGATCTTTCTCGCACAGATGAAAATAACTATGTTGGTGCAGGTATTATGCTTGGTGTTTCTTTACCTTGGATAGATAGTAAAAAAGATAGCAATAATAATGATTCAACAAGTGACAATGCTATGAATGCTATGGAAAAAAGTAAAACAGAGATGTTAACATATAAAATAGGTCCAAGTATAACAGCTAGAAAAAGTTTAAATAAATATTTTACAGTTTATGGAAGTGCAACTTATGCTTACCAAACTGGTAACTTAAAAAATAGTTATGCAAAAGTAGATACAAATGTAGATGGTATTTTTCAAGAGTATGATGCTGGTATAAGATTTCAACCAGTTTCAAGTGACTATGATATGGGTTGGATAACTTTGAGTCCTAGACTTTATGCTACTATGGGATACAGATATACTTCATGGGAATTAAATGATGTTGCAATTGATGTAACAGGTACAAATACAACATTTAATAAATCTGACTTAACAATGACTTCATCAGTTGTTTATTTTGGAGCAGGTTACTCTTTTTAAAATATAATAGTCCCAAATTTCAGGGACTATTAAAGATATATTAAGTGAAAATTTGTTATAATATGAACTTCACTTCACTTCACTTCACTTCACTTCACTTCACAAAAGGACTTAATTATGACTATTAAGGCAAAGGTACTTTCAGCTGTTGTTGGCTTATTGATGTTTTTATCTATTGTTGTTACTTATGTAGCAGTAGAAAAATCTGATAAGGCTATGTTAAATGCAAATATGGATAAACTTACTACCGTGGAGGCTGCTAAGCACGGAGAAATTTCTGAATATTTACACTATTTAAAAGGTTTACTTACTTCATTAGCTGTTCAACAAGGTACAAAAGATGCATTTCAAGCACTTGATAAAGGTTTTTATAAATTAGATAAAGAGGTAAATTTATCTATTCCTAATATTAAAAATAAGCTTATTTTTGATTTTGAAACGAACTATTTAAGTAAGGTTGATTATGAAGTTCCTAATTCTTCAAAAAGAAAACCGACAGTTGATTATTTACCAACAAATCCAAATGGTATGATAGCTCAATATATTTTTATAGTAGATAATAATGAAAAATTGGGTGGAAAAAATGGTATGGTTTATAACCCAAAATATAAGAGTAGTTATATGGTGGCACATAGAAAGTATCACAATTCATTTAACTCTTTTCTTGAAGCATATTCTCTTTATGATATTTTTATGGTAGATATGAATGGTAATGTAGTTTATACAGACTTCAAAGAGAAAGATTTTGCTACAAATTTAAAAAATGGTGTTTATAAAAATACAGGTTTAGCAAGAGCATATAAAAAAGCACTTCATTTAAATAAAGGTGAGATAGCCTTTGATGACTTTGCTCCTTATGAACCTAGTTACAATTCACCTGCATCTTTTATTGCTACTCCTATTTTTATAAATGGTGTTAAGCAGGGTGTACTTATCTTTCAAATGCCAGTTGATATTATAAATAAGATTATGCGATTTGAAGATAAGTTTAAAGAAGCTGGTCTTGGTGAGAGTGGGGAAGTTTATCTTGTAGGTCAAGATTATCTTATGAGAAGTAATTCAAGATTTCAAAAAGATATAAAAGATAAGGTTGTTCAAGATTTAGGTACTACCATAGGTGTTTGGAAAGTAAAAACAAAAAGTACAGAAGCTGTAATGAATGGAGATATAAAAGTTGGTAAACACATCATACCAGATTACAGAGGTGTTAGTGTTTTAAGTGTTTATGGAACTGTTGATGTATATGGTCAAGCAAAATGGGCAGTAGTAGCTGAAATAGATGAATCAGAAGCTATGCAACCAGCACATAATCTTAGAAATACTATTATTATTGTTTCATTGTTAGTTCTTTTACTATCTGTTGTTGTAGCATATATCCTTATAAACAACAGTATTGTTAAACCTTTAAAAGAACTTGAAAATAGAGCTGATGACTTGGCTCATGGAGAGGGAGATTTAAGAGCTAGATTACAAGTTGTTGGAAATAATGAAATATCTATTGTTAGTAGACATATAAATAGTTTTATTGAAAAAGTACAAGAAACTATTATTCAAGCTAAACAAACGGGTAATGAAAATTCATCTGTTTCTGAAGAATTGGCAAGAACATCTTTACAAATAGGTGAAAAAGCTCAACAAGAATCGGAAATTGTTTCAGAAGTAAGTGTACAAGGTGAAGCTATAAAAAATACTTTACAATTAGCTATCTCAAATGCAAAAACTACGGAAAAAGAGTTAGAAGATGCTGAAAAATCTCTTGAAAAAACGAATACAATTATTATGACTCTTAGTGAAAATATAAATATTCGTTCAAATGCAGAAGCAGAACTTTCAGAACGATTACAAACTCTTAGTACAAGTGCAGGGGAAGTAAAAGCTGTTCTTGAAGTTATTGGAGATATAGCAGACCAAACAAACTTACTCGCTTTAAATGCAGCTATAGAGGCAGCAAGAGCTGGAGAACATGGTAGAGGTTTTGCAGTAGTTGCAGATGAAGTTAGAAAACTAGCTGAGAGAACTCAAAAATCTTTAACAGATATAAACTCAACAATAAATGTAATTGTACAATCTATTGTTGATGCAAGTGAAGCAATAGCTAAAAATGCAAAAGAGATAGAAACTCTTTCAGATGATGCAAATAATGCTCAACAAGAGATTGTTTCTAGTGTAGACACAATGAAAATTGTTGTTGAAAAAGTTGATGATATGGTAGATGGTTATGCTACAAATGGTGAGTCTGTACAAACTATGATAGACAAAGTAAATGTTGTAAAAGAACTATCTAATTCTAATGCAAGAAGTGTAGAAGAAATAGCTTCAGCCTCAGAACATTTGTCTACTATGACAGCAAAACTAAATAATCTTTTAGCAACATACAAAAGTTAATTTGAAATCAAAATTAGTTTTTATAGGGGCTTCAACAGGAGGCCCTTCCCTTATTAAAGAATTACTTTGTAGTTTAGATTTACTTTCGTGTACTATCATTATTGCACAACATATGCAGGAAGATATTTTGCCTTTTTTTATAAATGATTTAAAAGAACAAGTTGATTTTAAGTTAAATGCAACACCTATAAATTCTACTTTAAGTACTCCCGAGGTTATTATTTGTTCAAAAAGTACAAAAATAATAAAAGATGGGAAAATATTTAGATTTGAGACAGATATAAAAAATCAAAAATATACACCAGATATAAATCAATTATTTAATTCTTTTATTTCTTATGCAAAAGATTTTGATACAACAGTTATAATTTTAACTGGTATAGGATGTGATGGTGTAGATGGTGCAAAAAAATTAAAACAATTTGGAGCTAAAATTGTTGCTCAAGATGAATTAACATCTCCTGTTTATGGTATGCCAAAATATGCTTATGAAAGTGGTATTGTAGATGATGTTAAAAGTTTTGAAGAGATAAAAAAGATATTTTGATGTTTGATTGGTTTAAAAGAAAAAATATAGAAATTGTTTCTGAAATAAAAGTACATCAACCAGATATAGATTTTAAAAAAATTACAGAGTTTATTTATATGGAATTTGGGATTACAGATTTAGATAAAAGAGCTTTGTCTTTTTCCAGATTGAAAAAATATAGTTTAGATAAAAACATAAAATCAACAAACGATTTTTTAAAATTATTTAATAAAAAAGATGAGTTTTATAGAGATATATTAAGTATTATTACTGTTAATGAAACATACTTTTTTAGAGAAAAAAAAGAGCTGGATTACTTGATAGATTATATAAAAAATTCTTCTAATAAATTAAAAATTCTTTCGTTACCTTGTTCTACGGGAGAAGAAGTGTATTCTATTTTAATACTTATGTTAGAAAAAGAGATTTCTCTAGATAAAGTTGAAATAGTTGGTTTAGATGTAGATTTTGAAGTTATAAAAAAAGCAAAAAAAGGTATATATAAACAACATTCTTTACATAAAATAGATGAAAATTTGAAGCAAAAATATTTTACAAAAATAGATGAAACTCAATTTGAAATAAAATCTTATTTAAAATTACATGTAAGTTTTAAACAACAAAATATATTTGAATTAAATGTAGATAATGAAAAGTTTGATGTTGTTCTTTCTCGAAATATGATGATTTATTTTGATGATAAGAAAAGGGATATAGCATTTCAAACAATTTTTTCTATATTAAAAGATAATGGTATTTTTGTTAAAGGTCATGCAGATAATTTAAGAAAAACAGAGTTATTTAAAAATTTAGTTTTTGGGATTTATAAAAAAATTAAGCTATAATCTTTTTATGAAATTATTATCTGCTAAACAATTATCGTACTCTTTTGAGTACGAGCTTTTTTCCGATGTGGCTCTTGAGCTTTTTACACATGATAGTGTAGCAATTATAGGTGTTAGTGGTAGTGGTAAATCAACTTTACTTCACTTACTTTCTACTTTGTTAGAGGTTCAAAAAGGTAATGTAGAACTTTTTGGTGAAGATATATTTAAAATGAAAGATAAAAAACTTTCAACTATAAAAAGAGATAAGTTGGGGATTGTTTTTCAATCTCATTACCTTTTTAAAGGTTTTAGTGCTTATGAAAACCTTGAAGTAGCACAAATACTTTCAAGACAAAATATAGATAATAAACTTTTAGAAGATTTAGATATAAAAGATTGTATTCACCAAAAAGTTACCCAACTCTCAGGTGGGCAACAGCAAAGAGTTTCTATTGCAAGAGTTTTAACAAAAAAACCAAGTATAATTTTCGCAGATGAACCAACTGGAAATTTAGATAAAAAAACAGCCAATAGTGTTATGAAGTTGTTTTTTGATTATTGTCAGCAAAATGATGCAGGGATGATTATGGTAACACACGACAATGAACTAGCACAAATGTGTAAAAGAGTTTATGTTTTAGAAGATAAAAAACTTATACAAATAAAATAATGCAGTGGGTAAGTTTATTTACAGATAACCATGTCGTAGGTTTTATGCTACTTTTTTTTCGTTTTGCTTCACTTTTTATGGCTACTCCTATATTTTCACATCAAAGTATACCTATAAATGTAAAAGCTTCTATGGCTTTTTTATTTACTATAGTTTTTTATTCTTCTATGCCACCTCTAGCTATACCCATAAACCTAGCGTCTATTGTTGTTGCTATTCTTAGTGAGATGTTGTTTGGCTTGGCAATAGGAATTGTTTTACAAATTGCTTATAACATTATAACTTTTGCTGGTGGTCTTATATCTTTTATGATGGGATTTTCAATGGCAAGTGCGATTGACCCACAAAGTGGTGTTTCTATGCCTATTGTTTCACAATTTCTTTCTCTTATGGGGTTAATGATACTTTTTGCTACAAATTTACACCATTGGTTACTTTTGTTTATAGATGAATCTTTGGTTAAAGTGCCATTAGGTGGATTTCTAGTTACTCAAAACCTTTTTGATTATATAATTATGGCTACGGCAAATATGTTTAAAGTTGGTTTTATGATAGCTTTTCCAATAACAGCTTTGTCTTGGTTAGCAGATATTATATTTGGTATGCTTATGAAAACAATGCCTCAATTTAACTTACTTGTTATAGGGTTTCCTATAAAAATAACAGTGGCATTTAGTGTACTCATAGCTATTTTTACAGCTATAATGTTGATACTAAAAGGACAAATACAAGATGCTTTTAACTCGCTAGAGATGTTTTTTTAGGGTTTTTTTGATACAATGGTACAAAACACTTTTAAATAAGGAATACAAGTGAAAATCTTACTTCTAAATGACAACCCTGTTGTAGATAAATTAGTTACACTTAGCGCTCAAAAAACTTCTGATGATTTGGAGATTATAAGTAGTTTAGATGATGAAATTTCATCGAGTAGTTATGATTTAGTGATAGTTGATGATAACAAATTTTCTGAAAATATTTTAGAAGATATAGCAAATAAGGTCAAATTTAAAAAATCTTTATATATCTATTCAAAAGATACACAAGCAGAAGATGTTTTTGATACTTGTGTAAGAAAACCATTTTTACCAACAGATTTTGTTGAGGCACTTAGTAGACTTTCTATAGATGTTGAAAATGAAACAGAAGATGAAGAAGATAGTTCAGACTTGGATGAAGAACTTTCGTTGGATAGTTTAGAAGATGACTTATCGGATGATTTTAGTGAAGATATATCTTTAGATGATGAGTTAGCAGAAACATCAGAAGAATTTTCATTGGAAGATGATGAGATGGGTGAAGATAGTTTTGGAAGTGATTTAGACTTAGATAGTGACTTGGATGCTGAACTAGGTTTGGATGATAGCCTAGGCGATAGCATAACAGATAGTTTAGATGATGAACTAGATTTTTCAGAAGATGACACACAAAGTGTTTTAGATGAAACAGAAGTTCAAGAAGTTCAAGAGCTTTTAGAAGATAGTGATGAAAATGATATAACTAGCTTTGATTTAGATGATGAATTAGCAGATGAAAACTTAGTAGAAGAGATACAAGAAGAACTTGAAGAAGATGAGCCTACTATTGAGGAAGAATTATCGTTGGATGATGAAATAGAAGAATCAGAAGAAGATGAACTAGAAGAAGTAACAGAAGATTTAGATAGTTTAGATAATGAAATAACAGAAGATGATTTGTTGGAAGATGAAGAGTTAGAAGAACCAGTTTTAGAAGAAGTGGCAGAAGATATAACAGAAGACAATTCATTAGAAGATGAAGAGCTAGAAGACCTAGCTGTGGTAGAAGATGAGATTTTGGAAGATGATGAAGAATCTAATGAAGATAGCTTAGAAGATATGTCAGGTTTAGATGATGAACTTTTGGATGAAGAATTGGTAGATGAGATAGAAGAAGAATTAACAGAAGCTGTACCAGTTGAAGATAGTTTAGAAGATGAAGTTTTAGAAGAACAAGAAGAGTTGGAAGAAGATGAACTTGTTGAGGTTGAAGATGAAGTAGCTGATGAAGATATAGAAGATATGCTTCAAGAAGATGTTGGTTTGGATGAGGTTATTCAAAATGCTGTTGATGAACTTTCAGAGGAAGATTTAGAAAGTGAAGTAGATGAAGAAACTTTACTAAATATTGCAAAAAATGAGATAGATGACATAGATTCTTTAACTAGTCGTGACCTAAAATTAGCAATAGGTGAAGAAGTAGAAAATGAGATAGAAGAAGATGCTAATTCTGAAATAGAAGAAGTGGAAGATACACAAGTAAAAGAGGTTATTGAACCAAAAGATGAGTCGAATGTAACAACAGAAATTGCATCTGGGGTTGAGACTCTTAAAAAACTTTTAGATGTTTTGTCTGAACAAAATATAGAATCATCTTTAAAAGATATGAAAATAGAGATAAAAATTACACTAGGTGGTAAATAGTATGTCAAATGGTGCAGTTTTAGTTTTATCTGGTCCTAGTGGTGCAGGAAAAAGTACCATTATAAAAAACATAGAAGCAGATATAGGGGAGTTTTACTTTTCTATATCTACTACAACTAGACCAAAAAGAGATGGTGAAATTGATGGTGTTCATTACTATTTTGTAAGTGAAGAAGAGTTTAAAAAAGATATAGAAGACGATAATTTTTTAGAGTATGCCATAGTTCATGGAAATTACTATGGGACATCTTTAAAACCTGTAAAAAAAGCTTTACATGAAGGTAAACTAGTACTTTTTGACATAGATGTTCAGGGAAATAATGCCATTAAAAATAGGTTAGGAGATATTACCACTTCTGTTTTTGTATCGCCTCCTACTCTTTCAGAGTTGCAAAGAAGATTATATAGTAGAGCAACAGATTCAAAAGAGGTTATAGAGGCTCGTTTGGAAATGGCAAAAAAAGAGATACAAAGAGTAAGTGAATATGAGTTTATTGTCATAAATGATGATTTAGAAAAAGCATCAGAAGAACTAAAACTTATAGCACATGTAGCAAGACTTAAAAAGACTAATGAATCTATAAATAGTTTTGTGCAAGATTGGGAAGATAAATAAAGTAAGTATTTTTACAGCAAAGTAAAGATATACTACAAAACTTAATTTTAAAAAAGGAAAAATATGGGAATGCCAGGTGGAATGGAATGGTTAATAGTTTTAGGGATAGTTGTTATACTTTTTGGTGGTAAAAAGATACCAGAACTTGCAAAAGGTTTAGGAAAAGGTATAAAAAACTTTAAAGAAGAGATGAAAGACGATGCAACAGATGTTGCACAAGAAGCTCCAAAAAAAGTGGAAAATGCTGAAACTACAACGGCTAGTTCAGAAACAAAAACAACTACACAGGCTTAAACATTGAAACAAAGAGTATCTAAATTATTGTGTGAAAAGCTTGGTCGTGAAGTTGTTTTAGAAAAGCCTCGTGACCGTTCGTTTGGTCACTTTGCGACACCTATTGCTTTTTCATTGGCAAAGGAACTTAGAAAATCTCCTATGATTATAGCTGATGAGTTAGCTTCATCGTTTGGTGATAGTGAGATTTTTTCAAGTGTTGAAGCTGTTAAGGGGTACTTAAATTTTCGTTTAAGTGAAAATTTTTTAGATGAGTATTCTTCTTGGGCTTTACAAAATACAACTAAGTTCGCAACACAAGAGAAGAAACAAAAAATACTTTTAGAATTTGTTAGTGCAAACCCAACTGGCCCACTTCATATAGGTCATGCGAGAGGTGCAGTTTATGGCGATACTTTGTTAAGACTTGGTCGTCATTTGGGTTATGATATAACAGCAGAATATTATGTAAATGATGCTGGAAACCAGATAGATTTACTAGGTCTTTCTATACAACTTGAGGGTAGAGCAACTGTTTTTGGTGAAGATGTTGAGTACCCTGAAAGTTACTATCGTGGAGAGTATCTTGCAGATTTAGTGTCTGGTGCAGTTGAAAAGTTTGGTAAAGATATACTTAAAGATGAATCGAGACAAAAAGAACTAGCTTTATGGGCAAAAGATAAAGTTATGGATATAATTGTCAAAGATTTGGCAGATATAAATATCCATTTCGATACATTTGTAAATGAATCTAAACTTTATGCAGACTGGGATAGAGTTATGCAAAAGATGGGTGAGGGTGTTTACGAAAAAGATGGTAAAACTTGGATTGCATCAGAAGCAAAAGGGGATGATCACGATAGAGTTGTGGTTCGTGATGATGGTCGTCCAACTTACTTAGCTGGAGATATAGTTTACCATAACCAAAAGTTTGAAAGAGGTTATGACCATTATATAAATATTTGGGGAGCAGACCATCATGGGTATATTCCTCGTGTGAAATCTGCTATAGAATATTTAGGTTATGATTCAAATAAACTTGAAGTTTTACTTTCTCAAATGGTTAGCCTTTTAAAAGATGGTGAGCCTTATAAAATGAGTAAAAGAGCAGGTAATGTTATACTTATGAGTGATGTTGCTCAGGAGATAGGTTCAGATGCTTTAAGATTTATTTTTGCATCTAAAAAGAGCGATACAGCATTAGAATTCGATTTAGCAGAATTTAAAAAGCAAGATAGCTCGAATCCTATTTTTTACATACAGTATGCACATGCAAGGATTAAAACTTTACTTGCAAAAAGTGAACTTAGTGAAGAAGATGTTATGGCATCATC
>Ga0256828_1002847_pt1 | contig 10084 bp, 8 predicted proteins | sample CV88metaG_FD_185993 | JGI IMG/M metagenome (GOLD analysis project Ga0256828, IMG submission 185993) | Hydrothermal vent microbial communities from East Pacific Rise, Pacific Ocean - CV88 | ecosystem: Environmental > Aquatic > Marine > Hydrothermal vents | place: Pacific Ocean: East Pacific Rise... | reverse complement strand
TTGCCAACAGACCGATATCTTTGGCATACGGGTAAAAGATGGTCGGCTCATTATAGGTATAGGCAATGGACGCTGCACCATGTTCAACTGCAAGCGCTACCATCTTTTCCGGACTTACCTCTATCTGCTCGTTCACCTCTTTGCTCTGGGAGATATCCCAGTTCTGACAGAAAGGACACTTGTAGTTACATCCTACTGTCCCGAAGGAGAGGACACTTGTCCCCGGCAAAAAGTGGTAAAGAGGTTTCTTCTCTACGGGGTCTACATTCAATGCGATCGGGTGACCATAGACCAGTGTCTTGAGTTCACCATTGACGTTCTGGTTCACCCCACAGATCCCTATCTGTCCCTCTTTGAGTTGACAGGCATGCTGACAGAGATTACAGACGATCTTTCCATCCTCTTTTGGTGTATAATATGTAAATGATTCATGATATGTCATTTTTGCAACCTTTATAGTCATAGACTAAACTTTATTTCATTATATCACTAAGGTTGAAAAATGTCAAATTTTAGGTTTTTTATGTATACTCCGCACAGATATGTACCACATAAAGGATCACCATGAAACTGCTTGTATCGGCACTGGAGCCCTCCTCCAACCTGCATCTGCGTGAAGTGCTCAAGCACACTGAAAATGTAGAACTTATCGGTATTTTCGACAAGCGTATCGATGCCGGTACACCCCTGTATGACATTACCGAAATGGCGATCATGGGGGTGGTCGATGCCATTAAAAAGCTGCGCTGGTTCTTCAAGGTAGCAGATGAGATGGTCGAACTTGCCAAAGATGCTGACAAAGTTATGCTCATGGACTCTTCGGGTTTCAACCTGCCGCTTGCAAAAAAGCTCAAAGCTGCCTACCCTGACAAAGAGATCATCTACTATATCCTTCCTCAAGTCTGGGCAAGCCGCCCCAAACGTGTTGAGAAACTGGAGAAGTACTGTGACCACCTGCTCGGCATTCTTCCTTTCGAGATAGCATACTACACAAGCAGCAAAGCCCGCTATGTAGGGCATCCGCTTCTTGATGAGATCACCCTCACCTGCCAACCAAAAGAGAATAAAGGGTGTATCGCCTTTCTTCCGGGAAGCCGTAAAAGCGAAATAAGCCGTCTCATGCCTATCTTCCATGAAGTACGCAAACAACTTCCCAACATACGCCCTCTTCTGGTCATCCCGCCACACTTCTCACGAGACAAAATTGCGGAATTCTACCCTGGCCATCGTGACTTTGAGATCATCCGTAATACACAGGAGGCATTGGCACAGTCAGAGTTTGCCTTCATCTGCTCAGGTACAGCAACACTTGAAGCAGCCCTTATCGGTACACCGTTCACCCTTGCCTACATCGCCAAAAAAATCGACTTCTTCATCGGTACGAAGATCCACGGTATCAAACAGGTGGGACTTGCCAACATCATCCTCACCCACCATAACAACACTACCCTTCATAACGAACTGCTGCAGGAAGATGTCACCGTTGACAATCTGCTGGCAGAATACTACAATACCGACCGAAAAAAATTCGCCGACAAAGCCCAGGAACTCAAAGCCTACTTGGGACACGGCAGTTCGGAAAACGTAGCCAATGTGATAATGAGTAACGAGGAATGAGTAATGAGTAACCGAAACAGAAGCGTTGCAGAGCAACGCATACCAACACTATCCACTATTTACCCCAAGGGCACTTGTCCCTTCGGTCGGGCGCACTATTCACTATTCACTTCGTCTCCATCGGAGACAACATGTTAGTGCATATCTGCTGCGCCGTAGACAGTCACTACTTCCTCCAAAAACTCCAAAAGGAGTATCCGGAAGAAAAACTGGTAGGCTTCTTCTACGACCCCAACATCCATCCCTACTCCGAGTACTACCTCAGACTGCTCGATGTCAAACGAAGCTGCAGGATGCTCGGCATCGAGCTTATCGAGGGCGAGTACGATACAGAAAAGTGGCTTGAAGCAGTCAGAGGTCTGGAGAAAGAGCCTGAGAAGGGTGCACGCTGTGCAGTCTGTTTTGACAGACGTTTTGAGGTCAGTGCCCAAAAAGCGTCAGAGATCGGAGAGAGAACCTTTACCTCTACCCTGCTTACTTCTCCCAAGAAGTCCCTCAAGCAACTCAAAACTGCCGGAGATGCGCTTGGTGAGCGCTTTGGTGTCTCTTTTATCGCACCCGATTACCGCAAGGCTTCGGGGACACAGGAGCAGAACATTCTTGCCAAAGAGGATGCCCTCTACCGTCAGGACTACTGCGGCTGTCTCTTCGGACTGACAATGCAGCGTGATCAGCAGCAGAAACTTGCCGATGAACTCTTTGTTCCCAGCTCAGCTCAGGTACAGCCTGAGTCCATCGAAGCACGTATTGCACTCTATGAAAAACGCTGGGAGCTCGAAGAGAAAGAGGTCCCCCACAAGATCGTCAAACAGCGTTTTCTTAACTGGCGTCTGAAGTTCGGAATGCTCAAGGTACGCAAAGAGGTCGTTCCTGCACACATCCTTCCCTACTCCACACTCAGAGGAGAGTATACGCGTGGAAAAGTGGAGTTTGAGGTCAATGATGTACACTACATGAGTCGAGACGAGGTCAAGTTCATTACACTTGAACACTATAACAAACTGACAGCATCTGGGTACCAAAGTGTTACAGAACTCATGTTCCAGCCTCCCACTTTTGAAACAGAGGTCAGCATACGCACCAAACTCCAACTTGATGCCTATGACCTCTCTGCTGTTGTTATAGTCGATGAGATCCCTGCAAATAAAATAGAGTTGATCCTGCAGAGTGAGACCTATGAAGATGTCAAAGAGAAATTGATTGTTCTCTCACAATAAATTCACGATTTGATTTTACAATAGCATCATAATTTCATACAAAGGTTCACACATGAAACAATTTGGATTGATATCTCTCATACCTATTGCGGCAACACTGACACTGAATGCCGGTCACGTCCCGGAAAAAGTGATGCATCACTACTGTACCGAAGTAGCTGCAGCACAATACAATGTCTCACTCCGGGAGATCGATGCACAGATGCCTGTCTACAAGAAGAAAGGGTTTGTTGTTCGAGGAAAGATACGTCATCATAACGGTTACAATGACCATTTTGTCTGTCGATATGATGCGTATGGAAAATTTGATTTTATCAAAAGACAGACTACAAAACCACATAATGGGCTCAAAAAACGTATGAAGCGTATCTGTAAAACGGAAGCTTCTGTCAGATGGCACACCCCCGTACAGGAGATCAGAATCACAGATATGAGAAAAATCAACCGTTATCGTTATCGAGTCACTATGGAAGATGCCTACAATACCGGTACTTGTGAAGTGAACAGGGATGGATATGTCAGCCGTTTTCAAACCCTGAATAAACGCAGACATGTACCACATGTCGTCAAAAATGCCTGTAGACAAAAAGCGGCTTCACGATGGAACATTCCTCTTCCCTATGTAGAGGTTAATGAAGCCAACTATATGGGAAAAGGCAGATACCTCGTAGAGGTTTCAAGTGATGACTATACGGCTCAGTGTGAAGCCAGATTTAACGGTATCATCGAACACTTCAGTACAAAACGCAGATCCTACCGATGGTGATCTTTTACCACCGGTAGGATCTGCCAGTAAAACTAAACCGTTTTTTACCAACAATTCGATAAAATAAGCACATTTTATACTCAAAAGGTTTTAACGTGCTATATAATGTTGTAGAAATTCAAAAAATCCTCCCACACAGATATCCCTTCCTTCTGGTCGATCGTATTACTTCCCTGGCAGAGGGGGAGTACATCGAGGGATACAAAAATGTTTCCATCTCTGAGCCTGTTTTTCAGGGACATTTCCCCGATCATCCTATCTATCCCGGTGTCATGATCATTGAAGGTATGGCGCAAGCCGGTGGTGTCCTTGCCTTTAAAAGTATGGATAATGCTTCACAGGAAGAGATCGAGAACAAAGTGGTCTACTTCATGAGTATTGACAAAGCGAAGTTCCGTGCGCCGGTCACTCCCGGAGACCAGCTTGTATACAAGATCAACGTTATCAAGAACAAAGGAGCGGTCTGGCAGCTTGATGCCAAAGCCTATGTCGATGACAAAGTCGTTGCTCAGGCTGAGCTCAAAGCCATGATCGTGGATAAGTAGGTCTTGATGTCATCATCCATTCATCCAACCGCCGTTATTGAAGAGGGAGCGACCCTTGGTGAAAATATCACCATTGGCCCCTTTGCCTATATCGGACCACACGTCAAGATCGGTGACGATACCTCTGTCGCATCCCATGCCGTCATTGAAGGCTTCACAACCATCGGAAAACGCAACCGTATCTTCCCTCATGCCGCTGTGGGAACGATCCCTCAAGATCTTAAATATGACGGAGAGGAGAGTGAACTCATCATCGGTGATGACAACATCATTAGAGAATTCACCCTCCTCAACCCGGGAACCAAAGGAGGAGGAATGGTCACCAAGATCGGTAACCATAACCTCCTCATGGGCTATGTACATCTTGGACATGATGTGATCCTCGGTGACCACTGCATCCTTGCCAACGGTGCTACACTTGCCGGACACGTTGAACTGGGTAACCATGTTGTTATCGGTGGGTTAACACCGGTACACCAGTTCGTCCACATCGGTGACTATGCCATGATCGGCGGAGCGAGTGCCGTTGCCCAGGATATCCCACCGTTCTGTCTTGCAGAAGGGAACCGTGCAGTGCTCAGAGGTTTGAACCTGACCGGTCTCAGACGCAAAATAGAGCGTGAGGAGATCAATGCACTCAAAAGTGCCTACAGAGAGCTCTTTGAACAGGGAAAACCGATCCAAGAAGTGGCACAGGAACTTTTTGAGTCGACAGACTCACCGTATATCAAATCACTCTGTATGTTCATCAAAACATCCAAACGCGGTATTCCGTTTACCAGAAAATAGTATAATTTATTAAAAAACTTGAGGATTATCCATGCCAACTAAAACCTGTAGTTTCTGTTCTTCTCCTGAGAGTGAAGAGAACCCGCTTATCGCAGGAGAAAGCGCCTATATCTGTTCCAACTGTGTCGTCTCCGCATACAAAATACTTTTTGGAGAGGAAGAGGAGCAGGAGAATCATTATGATGAGGCACACGTACTCTATACACCCAAAGAGATCAATGCAATGCTCGATGAGTATGTCATCGGTCAGGAGGAGGCAAAAAAGACTCTTGCCGTTGCGGTTTACAACCATTATAAACGAATTTTTAGAGATACGGAGGAGGAGAATGATACACAGATCTCCAAGTCCAATGTACTTCTCATAGGACCAACAGGTTCGGGAAAAACGCTGCTTGCTCAGACTATTGCACGTTTCCTTAACGTACCGATCGCCATTGCCGATGCGACCAACCTGACTGAAGCTGGGTATGTTGGTGAAGATGTCGAGAATATCCTCACCAAACTGCTTATGGCAGCTGACGGTGACCCGAAACGTGCCGAACAAGGGATCGTCTTCATCGATGAGATAGACAAGATCGCGCGTATGGGTGAGAACCGTTCCATTACGCGTGATGTTTCAGGGGAAGGTGTCCAGCAGGCACTGTTGAAACTGATCGAAGGTTCCGTTGTGAACATTCCTCCAAAAGGCGGGCGCAAGCATCCGAATCAGGATTTCATTCAGATTGATACATCCAACATCCTCTTCATCTGCGGGGGAGCATTTGACGGACTTAACGATATTCTCAAAAGAAGACTCGGTTCCAATACACTTGGATTTGGCCAGACCAAACGCTCCAAGAAAGAGGAAGAGAACCTGCTTCATATGGTTGAGGCGGATGATCTCGTTACCTACGGTCTTATCCCTGAACTCATCGGACGTCTGCATGTACTTGCAACACTGGGTGAGATCACAAAAGAAGATATGGTACGTATTTTGGTAGAACCAAAGAACTCTCTGGTCAAACAGTACCAGAAACTCTTTGAGATCGACAATGTTGTTCTCACATTTGAAGAGGAAGCACTTTCCCTCATTGCCCAAAAAGCATTGGACAGAAAAACAGGTGCAAGAGGACTGCGTTCCATTATGGAGGAGATACTTCTCGATATCATGTACGAACTTCCGGAACTTGCAGGATATGAAGTAATTATCACCCCGGAAGTCGTCGAAGACGGTGCAAAACCGCTCTTTATCAAACAACAAAAAAGTGCATAACTAAAAAAGGACCTCAAACATGTTCAAAAAACTATTGGGAGTATTTTCCAACGACCTTGCCATTGACCTGGGAACGGCAAACACACTGGTACTTGTCAAAGGACAGGGAATCAGCATCAACGAACCTTCCGTCGTTGCCATTCAGTACGACAAACACGGACAGCAGCGTATTCTTGCCGTCGGGCAGGAAGCCAAAGACATGGTCGGAAAGACACCGGGCAATATCCGTGCCATCCGTCCGATGAAAGACGGAGTCATCGCAGACTTTGAAGTGACAGAGATGATGATCCGCTACTTTATTGAAAAAGCACACAAACGTAAAGGTTTCTTCTCTCCGCGCATCATTATCTGTGTGCCCTACGGATTGACACAGGTTGAGCGTCGTGCAGTAAAGGATTCTGCCGAGAATGCAGGTGCACGTTATGTCTATCTTATTGAAGAGCCTATGGCAGCAGCGATCGGTGCAGGTATTCCGGTCAAAGACCCTAACGGTAACCTTGTTGTTGATATCGGTGGGGGTACGACTGAGATCGGTGTAACCTCACTTGGCGGTCTGGTACAGAGTAAGTCCATCAGAGTTGCGGGTGACCATATCGATCAGGCGATCGTCGACTTCCTCAAAAAGAACTTCAACCTTCTCATCGGTGACAGGGTTGCAGAAGAGCTCAAGATCAAGATCGGTACTGCTGTACCGCTTGAAGAAGAGCTGGTAACAACCGTACGCGGTCGTGATCAGGTCGAAGGAAGTCTTGCAGCTGTGGAGATCACTTCCGAGCATATCAGAGCAGCGATGAAAGACTCCATCGAGCAGATCGCCGATGCGCTTAAAGATGTCCTTGAACACACACCGCCTGAACTGGCAGGCGATATCGTCGAGAACGGTATTGTCCTCACCGGTGGAGGTGCTCTTATCCGCGGTCTTGACAAGTATCTCTCCGATATTGTCAAACTCCCTGTCTACATTGCAGAGGATCCGCTGCTTGCTGTTGCAAAAGGAACAGGAAAAGCACTCGATGAGATAGATCTCCTCCAGCAAATGGCGTATGAAGACTAGAATTATCATCATCATACTCCTCCTGCTGATACTGGGAGTACTTCTGACACGGAATGATGAGCGCATTACCGATGCGCTGCTTAATATCATCAATCCGATCAAACAAAACTACAAAAACCTTACCCAAGAGATCGAAGAGAAAGGACACAGTTACCTTTTTCAAAAAGAGACGATCGAGAAACTTTCCAAAGAGAACCGCATTTTACGCAAACGTCTTCTGGAACAGACACACTATATCAAACAGGTCAAAAAGATCTACGAAGTCCTTCCCGATCTAAGCAAACTTCCCGTACATAACATTGCCCTTACCAGTACGATCTCTTACGTCAAACTCAATAGTTTTTCACAAATCATCCTGACCAAACCAAAAGATCTCAATGAAAAAAAACTCTATGGTTTAGTACAAAAAAATGTTGTAGCCGGCATTGCAACACTGGAGAAAAACCAGCTTTACGGCTATCTGACTTCCGACAAAAAGTGCCGTTTTGCTGTCTTTATTGGAGAAGAGCATGCTCCGGGTATTGCATTAGGACTTGAAAAAAACCTTATGATCGTCAAATTTATTCCTAAATGGCACAAGATCAAAAAGGGTGACAAGGTGACTACCTCTGGACTGGATAATATCTTTTTTACCGGTCTTCCCGTAGGTATAGTTACAAAAGTCGATACCCAAAGTGCCTATAAAGTCGCCTACATCAAAACCTATGCCGATATCTTTCACCCTAAGGTATTTTTCCTCATTAAAGATGCCCGTGCGACCCTGACTGAAGCTTTTGACAGTAACCAAACACTTTTCCCTGAACCTCCGGTATGTGAAGAGGTTGATTCCAAAGATCAAAATATCTCTATAGAGAATAATGAGACGAATATTACAGAGGCATACGACTTAAAAAATATTTCCAGTATTCCTGCACGTATTGATCAAACTCAGGCAGATATTATAGAACCTGAAGTACCCGCAGAACACACTGCCCCTAAAAAACCTTCTCATGCACCCCGAAAACCCAAAAAGAAGAAAAGCTTTAGTGAGACGCTCGATCTATTCTAGATAAACACCTCAAATTGCCCTGTTTTAAGGGCGATTTTTACCCTTTTACTGTATAATCTTAAACTAAAATTCAAGGTGTAATCCCCCATGCCAAAACGCGAAGATATCAAAACCATTCTACTTATCGGATCAGGACCAATCGTTATTGGACAAGCCTGTGAATTCGACTATTCCGGAACACAAGCTGCCAAGACACTCAAAGAACTCGGGTACCGTGTTGTACTTATCAACTCCAACCCTGCAACCATCATGACAGATCCTGAGTTTGCTCACAGAACCTATATTGAGCCAATCAACGAAGAGGTGATCCAGCAGATCATCGAAAAAGAGAATGTCGATGCCATTCTCCCTACCATGGGTGGACAGACAGCACTCAACGTTGCCATGAGCATGTATGAAAAAGGCATGCTCGATGATGTAGAGTTCCTCGGAGCCAATCCTGCTGCCATTAAAAAAGGTGAGGACAGACAGGAGTTCAAGGAAGCAATGATCAAGATCGGCATGGATCTTCCTATCTCCCAATATGCCTATAACATGGATGAAGCACTCGATGCTGCCAAGAAGATCGGATTCCCGCTTATCATCCGTGCATCTTACACCCTTGCAGGCGGTGGTTCGGGTGTTGCCTACAATATGGATGAGTTCAAAGAGATCGTTCGTGGCGGACTTGAAGCATCTCCTATCTCTGAGATCCTTATTGAAGAGTCACTTCTTGGATGGAAAGAGTATGAGATGGAGGTCATCCGTGACCGTGCAGACAACTGTATTATCGTCTGTTCCATCGAGAACTTCGACCCGATGGGTGTCCATACAGGAGACTCCATCACCATCGCCCCTGCCCTGACACTGACAGACAAAGAGTATCAGCGTATGAGAGATGCCTCTTTTGCTATCCTCAGAGAAGTCGGCGTCGATACAGGCGGATCCAACGTTCAGTTCTCCATCAATCCGGAAACAGGACGTATGATCGTTATCGAGATGAACCCGAGGGTAAGCCGTTCATCTGCACTTGCATCCAAAGCGACAGGATATCCTATTGCCAAAGTTGCAACACTTTTGGCTGTCGGTTATACACTCGATGAGATCACCAACGACATTACAGGAACACCTGCATCGTTCGAACCGGTCATTGACTATATCGTGACCAAGCTGCCACGCTTTACATTCGAGAAGTTCCCAATGGCTGACTCTACACTTACTACAGCTATGAAATCTGTAGGTGAAGCGATGAGTATGGGACGTACCTTTAAAGAGTCTTTCCAGAAAGCACTCTGCTCTCTTGAAACAGGTTTGACAGGGTTCAACCCGATCAAATGTGACGATGAGACACTTGTACGTGAGATCCGTCGTCCAAATGCAGAGCGTATGCTCTACGTCTATGAAGGTCTCAGACGAGGTATGAGCGTTGATGAGATCTTCGAACTTTGTAAAATCGACAGATGGTTCCTCTACCAGTTCGAAGAGCTTGTAGAAAAAGAGAAAGCGATGGATGTCTCCATCCTTACCAATGAAAAGCTTTTGAGATCTGTCAAAGCTGACGGTTTCTCCGATGCCATGATCGCAGAGATCATCAACAAGAACGATGGACTCTCCCTGACAGAAAATGACATTTATAATGCCAGAGAGAAACTCGGTATCAAGTTGGAGTACAATGAGGTCGATACATGTGCGGCAGAGTTCAAGGCACTTACACCATACCTTTACTCCACAACCAACATTACCAAAGTACCACAAAAAACTCCGGATAAATCCGAAGATAAAAAGGTACTGGTCATTGGTGGCGGACCAAACCGTAT
>Ga0256828_1002846_pt1 | contig 10086 bp, 8 predicted proteins | sample CV88metaG_FD_185993 | JGI IMG/M metagenome (GOLD analysis project Ga0256828, IMG submission 185993) | Hydrothermal vent microbial communities from East Pacific Rise, Pacific Ocean - CV88 | ecosystem: Environmental > Aquatic > Marine > Hydrothermal vents | place: Pacific Ocean: East Pacific Rise... | reverse complement strand
TTAAACAGCATCTAAAAGAGCTTATTTGGGAAGAGTTTGCTGAAGCGAGAGAGAAGCGTAAGGAGTATATAAATAATCCAAATATGGTTAGAGATATTTTAAGTGATGGAGCTAAGAAGATGAGAGTAATTGCTGATAAAAAAATGGAGATAGTTAGGGAAGCTGTGGGGATATTATAAAATACACTCTCATCAATATACAACTCTTCTTTAGAAAAAATTTAAAACCGAACAGGTATCTCAAAATGCTCTAATGTACCTGCCTCTTCTCCCTCACCCTCTCCTGGATTATTGTAAATAATAATCTTTCCTTTTTTAGCCCCTTTGGGGTCAAACTTTACAGTTGTTTTAAAATAAGCAGGGTTTGAATGCATCCAATTTCCATCACTTGTAAACAGTATACCCCAATCACCTTTTTGGTTTAAAATTCTATTTTTTTCATCAACAATTTGAACTGTTCCAAGTTCACCTTCAGAGGCATACCAAACGCCTTGAGAATTAATCCTCAACCTTAGAGGAGAAGTTATCTTATCGCCCCTGTTAATGTTAATTGTAGGACTCTTTTTTTGACAACCATTTAAAAAAAGCATACTGCTAATCAGTATCGCTAAGAGCGTTATATTTATTATTTTCATAACTATTTCCTTTAATTATTAATATTTTACAGTTCTAACTGTTCTAATGCCATCTATATTAAGTATTATTACATCTGCATCTTTTACAGTAAAAAAATTTTTAGATTTTGAAGTAGAAGAAACTTCCCCTAACTCATTTTTAATCTTCTCATAGATATCAAATTGAGCCATAGTATACCCTGTGCGATATCCTTGTTTTTCCCAGTTACTTTTACAATATTGAAAATAAACAAAGTACATTATCAAAAAAGTGACAATACCACCAAATAAAGAGCTTAATGCTATTATTATATAATTTTTACGATTCATAATTTACCTTTATCTAAATCATCTTTGCACACAATCCACCACTAACGATAGAAGGACTAAAACCACCAGATATAACCCATTGTCCCACAAAGTAGAGATTTTCAACCTTTTTAGACTTGACTTCTGGAATTCTAAAAAACTCTTTTGGTGTTGGTTTGAATCCATATGCTGTGCCATTGGGTGTTTTGATATATCGTTTTACTGTTTTGGCTGTTCCAACTTCAGCATACTCTACAAATTTTGAAATATTTGGATAATGCTTATCCAATTTTTTAACTATAACATCTATAAGTTTTTCTTTTTTTTCCTTATATTGTGGCACTGTTAAAGCTTCCCAATCCTCAATTTTATCCATTATAGTAACTACTCCAAATGATTTATATCTCTCTTTTGTCAATCCTGAATCAAGTTGAGAATAATCTACAAAAACAAATGCCTTTTCTAAAATATCTTTTGTTATCATTTTATTAAAATCTGTAACGGAAGATATCTCATCAAAAATAAAATTTGAATAAGCCCTCTCTCCATAAACATCTTTTAAATTTTGACTGAACCCTAAATAGATACTTAAAATAGAGTTTCCTAATTCTCTCTTTTCCGTATATGAAAGAGTATAAAGTTCATAGGTTTGTTGAGGGGAAATATTAGAAATAACTTTGTCACTTTTCAGACTAAAATTTCTATTTTTACAATCATATATCACACGATTTTTATGGCAACTTACAACAGTAGCAGATGTAATTACTTCTCCACCATTTTGACGAATTATATCTGCTAAATAATTACTCAACTCTCCACTTCCACCTTTGATAAAGTAGCCACCTCCGTTATAATAGGAGTATTGAGCCACAGAATGAAGCAGAAAACTTAGGGTGTCAGGAGAGTCATTGTAGTATCCAACATTAGCATTTAAAATCACTTTTAACTCCTCATCTTTAAAGAGTTTGTTGAATACATCAGTAACATTTTTAGGCTTATTCCACAAGATTTCAGCAAATAAAAAAGGAAAAAAAGCAAAATGATACCAAGATGGATTTTGTAAACGCTCCAATTTTATACCAATGGTTTTAATAGTTTTAAAATAACGCTCTATCCCCTTTTTTTCGTTTGGAAATTTAGAAGTTAGAGCTTTTTGAGCCTCTTCTACGCCATGAGGCATTCTAAAAATACCTTTTTGAGTTCTCACCTCAAAAAATTCATTGGCTTTGAGAAACTCAATATTGTTATAGACATCAAGCTCCTTAAAAATTCTGACAATGTTAGGATTAGAGTAGACACCCTCCATCTCATGAAGCCCAACTTCACAGGTGAATCCACCTTTACGTTTAAAGGTTGTGGCACACCCACCTACAATATTGTGTTGCTCTAAAATAGTAACTTTGTTACCTCTTTTTGCCAATAAAGCTCCTGCTGTCAAGCCTCCCAAACCTGCTCCAATAATGATTATTCTTTTCATACTAATACTCAATCTGAATCGTCATATTCATATCGCTAATAAGTTCAAACTTTGCTTCATCAAAACTAGTAGCTCTTAATGCGTGACGGATATTATTACTAAAACCATACCCCTCTTTTGGAATACCTAAAAAATTGCTATCAAGTTGATTATTAGAATTTTCATCATGAAAGATAGAGATGGAGTAACTGCCTTTTGGAATATCTTCAAAATTATAAATAACACTTTTATTATAAAGCGTTGTAACTACACCTTTTTTGAAAGTCATATCAATCTCTCTAAAGCCCTCTTGTTGATTATATAATCCAACAAGCAGTTGACCTCTATTGTTCTCTATACCTGTAATCTCAATAGTTAAAGTGTACGAAAAGAGAAAAGAGGTACTAAGAAGTGTTAAAATCATTTTTTTCATGGCTAACCCTTTATTTTTTAGCCAATCATAACCCTTTTAAAAAAAAATGTCATTCAACTACTTTAATTTTCTTTCTTTTTTTAAGATACTTAAATATTGTGGTGTCATTCCCAAAAAAGTAGCAATATGATATTGAGGGACTTTCTCCAAAAGATAAGGAGTCTTTTTCATAAAGTCTTCAAAACGCTCTTCGGCTGTTTTTATCTGTCTATCAATAGTCTGTCTATGAAGATAACTGTACGCTTCTTGACTCATCAACCGACCAAATCGCTCCCCTCTTTTAAGCTTATCATAGAGAAATTGAACATCTTTATAATCTACAGAGAATAAAATAGAGTCCTCCAATGCTTCTATATTCAGCAGAGAGGGGGTTTGGTTGATAAAGCTATCATAATCAATCACAAAGAGGTTTGTCATATGAGCATTTTTATCATTAAAAAAGATAGTCCAAGTATAATCTTTTCCTTCTTCGCTAATCATATATGCTCTTGCCAAACCACTATCTATAAAATATAATTTTTTACAAACATCACCAATATGAAGAATTGTTTCACCTTTTTGAAAATATTCTATTGTAAGTTTTGATTTAAAGAGTGTCCATTCAACAAAATTATGAGAAATATATCTATCTATGAATTTTTTATATTTACAAAACATCAGAACTCTCTTTTAATTTTTTATTATATAGAATTTTAGCGTGAACAATCACTTTAAAAGCTGAAATTTTTTTATATAAACGTCTAATGAGTTACCCTAGATTTAAGCTTTTCTAAATTGCTAAATTATAAAAATAAGAGTGTTGGGTTAAGTGGTCTTGACAAATGGTGACGTTATAAACTAATACTGTTACGCACTTGATTTAATGGTGGATGTTCTAAAAATAAACTACATAAGAGTTTCATTTATGCTATAAGTATCATTTTTTTAGCTCTTTTGCTTTGGGTTATTTTGACACTTTAAAACAAAAAATATGATTTTAGAGAAACCTCTATTTTTATTTGGTATAATCACGCAATTTTATAAAAATCGTAATAGATGATTAGGAAAACAGCGTGATTACATTAAAAGAAGCATTGACAAAAAGCAAAGAGGAGCTTGATTTACTTAAAGCTCAAATGGAAAAAGATGCAAAAGATGGAGGGCTAAATGCCTATATTGATTTTGCTTCTGTAGGTGAGGGTGTTCCTATCCTTATCAAAGATAATATTCAAGTAGAGGGGTGGTCTGTCACCTCAGGTTCGCAGATACTTCAAGGGTATGTTGCCCCTTATAGTGCAACAGTTATCAAAAATTTACAAGCAAAAGGTTTCTCTGCTTTTGGTAGAGCAAACATGGATGAGTTTGCTATGGGTTCAACAACAGAAAGCTCTTTTTATGGAGTTACCAAAAATCCACATGGAGAAGAAAGAGTACCAGGTGGAAGCTCTGGTGGAAGTGCAGCTGCTGTGGCAGGAGGGATTGCTATCGCTGCTCTTGGGTCTGATACAGGTGGTTCTATTCGTCAACCTGCTTCTTATTGTGGATGTGTAGGGATGAAGCCAACATATGGACGTGTTAGCCGTTTTGGACTAGGAGCGTATGCTTCAAGCCTTGACCAGATTGGACCAATTACTCAAAATGTGGAAGATTCAGCAATTTTATATGATGCGATTGCCTCTCATGATGAAAAAGACTCTACCTGTTCTACTTTGGAGCTAATATCTGTGGCTGAAAATTTAAATCCTAATAGAAAGCTTACTATTGCTGTGATTGACAACTATGTTTCAGAAGCTAGTGCTGATATTCAAGAGGCATATGCTAAAACGGTTGAGACTCTTAAGGAGGCAGGACATACAATTATCCATAAAAATATGGCAAATACCAAGTATGATATTGCGACTTATTATATTGTAGCAACGGCAGAGGCTACTACTAACTTAGCACGATATGATGGTATACGTTATGGTAATCGTCTCAAGGGTGATAATCTTGAAGAGACATTTAGAAACACAAGAGCTCAATTTGGTGATGAGGTAAAGAGACGTATTATGCTTGGTAACTTTGTTTTATCAGCAGGATATTATGATGCCTACTATTTAAAAGCTCAAAAGGTGCGACACCTTATTCGTAATGAGTTCAATAAAATTTTTGAAGAGGCTGATTTGATTTTGTCTCCAGTTGCTCCTACAGTTGCTCCAAAAATCGGCTCTATTCATGACCCACTAGAGATGTATAAAAGTGATATGTATACTATTGCTATTAACTTAGCAGGGCTTCCTGCTCTCTCTTTGCCTGTAGCAAAAGATGCAGAGGGGATGCCAATTGGTCTACAGCTAATTGGAAAAGCTTTTGATGAACAGACTGTTTTTGATGGGGCATTAAGCCTTGAAAAAGCTATAAATTATATAAAATAAAGGAAGATAATGAACATTAAGAAAAAAGCATTTACGTTTGAGGATTTACTACTTGTCCCACAACACTCAACAGTACTTCCTAAAGAGGTTTGTATTAAGACCAATTTGACAAAGCGTGTAACACTTAATACACCATTGGTTTCAGCTGCAATGGATACCGTAACAGAGTACAAAGCAGCTATTGCTATGGCACATCTTGGTGGTATTGGAATTATTCATAAAAATATGGATATAGAGACACAGGCAAAACAGATATCAAAAGTTAAAAAATCTGAGAGTGGAATTATTATCGACCCTATCTATATTGCTCCTGATAAAACAGTAAGAGATGCAGATGCTTTAATGGGAGATTATAAGATATCAGGTGTTCCTGTAGTTGATGCAGATATGACACTTATTGGAATTATTACCAATCGTGATATGCGTTTTATTACTGATATGTCAGCTATTATCTCTGATGTAATGACAAAAGCACCATTGGTTACAGCTAAAGCAGGAACAACACTAGAAGAGGCAGCTAAAATTCTCCAAGAGCATAAGATAGAGAAGCTTCCTATTGTGGATGAGGATGATAAACTTCAAGGTCTTATTACTATCAAAGATATAGAGAAAAAAGAGAAGTTCCCAAATGCCAATAAAGATGAGCATGGACGGCTTCGAGTGGGAGGAGCAATTGGTGTAGGGCAAATTGACCGTGCTACGGCATTGGTTGAGGCAGGGGTTGATGTTATTGTGCTTGATTCTGCTCATGGACACTCACAAGGAGTTATTGATACATTAAAAGAGATAAAAGCAAATTTAGATGTAGATGTAATTGCAGGAAATATCGCTAGTGGAGTAGCAGCCAAAGATTTAATAGAAGCAGGAGCTGATGCTGTCAAGGTGGGAATAGGACCGGGTTCAATCTGTACTACTAGAATAGTAACAGGTGTTGGTGTTCCTCAAATTTCAGCTATTGATGAGGTAGCACAAGTGGCAAATCCTCTTGGAGTTCCTGTTGTTGCTGATGGAGGAATTAGATTTTCAGGAGATGTAGCAAAAGCACTAGCTGTTGGTGCTAGTTCTATTATGCTAGGAAGTGCGTTAGCAGGAACATATGAAGCACCTGGTGAGATGATACTATTTAACGGTAGACAGTTTAAAGAGTATAGAGGTATGGGAAGTATAGGTGCTATGAGTAAAGGTAGTACAGATAGATATTTTCAAGAGGGAACAGCTGCTGATAAGTTAGTACCAGAAGGGATTGAGGGACGTGTGCCATATCGTGGTAAGATAGAATCAGTGGTTCATCAGATGATTGGTGGGCTTCGTGCCTCTATGGGTTACTGTGGTTCAAAAGATATTAAAACATTTTGGGAAAAAGCAGAGTTTGTAGAGATTACGAGTGCAGGGCTAAGTGAAAGTCATGTTCATGATGTTACTATTACTAAAGAGTCACCTAATTATCACTCTTGATTTTTATATGTTTTTTGTGACGAATTTTAGATTCGTCACAAGGGAATTTGATTAGTCATTTCCATTTATTCTTTTAAACTCATCACTAGTTAGTAGACGAGTGATATTAAAGCTACAGCCTTTATCAGCAGGTGCTTCTATATAGTATGTTACAAAAGAGCCACCATCATTTGAACCATAATATTTATTATTGCCTAATACTCTTCCATTTTTACAAGTTCTTGCATCATTCCAGTTACTAGAAGCTACTCTAGTATATGAACAGGTACTTCCTGCTAAAATAGCATGAGCAAAGTTAGCATTTCTATAACGTTCAGGTGCATTTTCATGCCAAATAACAAAGTGAGCATAACCACTTTGACCCTTGTCGAGACTATATCCACCCTCTGGAACTTGTCTAAGTCCTCTTCCTCTTAGAGTATGTTTTACTACCTCTCCAATTCTTGTATCTTTTTTAGTATCTGATTGGTATCCATTTAGATTTACCCAAATAAGAGCATCTTTACCTGTGAGGTGATAGTCATATTTATAGGAGATTTGAACAGTTCCTTGTTCATCAAGTTGATAACTTTCAGAATCTGTACTTCCTAGCCACTCACGTCCATCATCTTGACATTGGTCTTGGTAGTAGTTATGTCCTACAGCATAGTATAGCCCATCTCGATACTCGCCAAAATAATCATCTTGAATCTTAAGAGTATGGTTATCAATTTTTTCAAAATCCCATTTTCCCATCGCTTCATAATTCTTACCTGCACCAAATACAACTAATTTATCACTATTTGCTCCTTCAGCATTGACATATTTGAATACGTTTGACCGACTGTTTGTAGTATCTTCAAAATTAGTTGTATTTACTAACTCGTCTCCTAATGCATCAATAACACCATTTGCACTACTTTTACTAATCTCATTTCGACCATAAAAGAGTCTTCTTGTATCATTCGTTTCATGACCTGAACTCTCTTTACCATCTACTGTATATCCTACAATAGCACCAAGAGATATATATGGACGTGTATTTACCTTGTTTCCATACTCATCTGTTACAGAGATAGCAAATTTCTCTATATATTTAGCTCTTGCCTCATCTTGACCTGTACTAACATAAGAGACGGAGATAGCAGATGGAGGTCCTGACATTACTCTTACATTTATAATACTAGATAGCTCTTTTTCCTCTTTGTTAATATCTAAAAAAGTAACAGTTGCTTTTAATGGAACAATTCCTGAGAGTTTTTTTGATTTTATAATAAAAGAGGCACTATTCTCATTTTTAAGTGTTAAGTTATTAACTGAATCTCTATTTACAGTATCGTATATTTGGGCAATCAATGAGTTTTGAGTCTCTACATTAATTTTAGTAAAGTTAACATCACTATTTTTTATAATGTTACCTTTTTTATCTTTTAGAAGAATTGTAAATGTTTTTTGTAGCTCTGGAATACCCATGCTAAAATCATTATTTTCAGTAGTTAAACTAAGTTCATAATCTACAGGAATATAGATATCATCTGCTATAGCATAGTTTATTTGTAAACTTTGTCTATTCTCTTCAGCAGGATTATCTTCATGATAAAACTTAAATGTACTTCCTTTATCACCAGCATCAATAAGTGCTTTTAGGTTAACTGGACCTGTATAGTGAAAAAGTGCAATCCCTTGTTCATTAACAGGTACAGTAAATGCTGTAAATGAACCAACATCTGCTCCGTTTAGTACCTTTTCTGGTAACTCTACACTTACTGAACCTGAGGTGTATGGTGCAACATCTTTATATACTTTGATTGGTATATCAAAACTTTTTGAGTTTGTTTTTAGGGTAATATCTCTTAACTCATTAGGAATAACAATTGTTGGTAGTGTTTTGTCTCCTACCACAGTATCTGTAGATTTTTTGATAGTGATTGAGATAGATTGACTAATGGTAGCACTACCTTCCATTATAAAAGATATTTTAACCATTGTTGATTTTCCATCAATAGAATCAATATTTTCTGGTGCAGTATAGAAGAAAGTAGCACGTCCAGCATCATTTGTAGTTGTTTTTGATGTATTTATAGAACCAAACTCACTAGGTATATTGGTAATTTGTACTACTTCACCAGAGACTCCAATACCTGAACTATTGACAAGGTCAATAGAGATATTTTTACTCTCATTACCTTTTCCAATAGTGATAGATGTAGCATTTTGAAAGCTGTATTGTTCTGATACTTCCTCTAAAGCTTTTCTGATACTAATTTTTATGGTCTCCCTTATAGTTGTACCTTCATCATTATAACTTACTGTTACAGTTGTTGACTGTCCATTAATAATGTCAAGATTTGCAGGTGCAGTATATTTAAAAATAGCACGTCCTGCTGCATTTGTAGTAACTGTTGAGCTATTAATTGAACCAAGTTTACTTGGTATTGTAGTAATTTGTATAGTTTTACCTTCTACTCCAATTCCTAAATTATTTATTAGGTCAATGGAAATATTTTTACTCTCATTAGCATTTTCTACAATAATAGACGTAGGATTTTTAAATTTGTACTCTTTTGGAGTAATTGGAGAGACTTTGAAGTTAAAATTTATATTTGTAGATATGGTAGATAGATTTTCTCCTTGTACCACAGTCAAAGATAGTGCTTTTCCTGCTAGTTTAGATATATCTTTTGCTGATTTAAATACAAAGTTTGCAAAACCATTATTATCTGTTGTTACTGTAAAATTTTCAATCTCTCCATAACTTATATCATATGTTAATATCTTAACTTCTTTATCTGGGACACCTTGTAATTTATCATCTATAAGTTGTACTTTAAAGTTATAAGTTTGGTTTGCTTTATCAACCGTTATAGGTGATGGTACATTAAAGAAGCTATAAATTTCTTTCTCTACTTCTTCAGTTTCATTATTCTCTTCTGGAACTACAATAGTAGGATGTAGTTCCATCTCATCTGATTTATAAGCAATAGTATTACTCTTGTCATTTAGTGTTAAAATCTTGGAACTACTAATTTTATATGAGCTTGGATTACACTCTCCAACAAACTCAACTAAAGCTGTTACATTCTCTTTTTGAATATTTTCAGAAAAGTATACACTCTTTGGTGTCATTGAGACTTTTCGTACATTACAAGGGTTTACATCTATAGATAGATTCTTTAGACTTACCTCAATCTCTTGATTATAGTTATTTTGAACTACAAAATTAATACCCAAGATATTTTTTTCTTTATCAAAAATACTCTCTTTTGTCTCTATTTGAAGAGAGTTTTTATTACTTCCACTACTACTTGAAGTTGCAGAACCCCCACCACAAGAGGTCAATATAAATGCTATAAAAAGTAGGCTTATTTTTATTAAATATTTTTTCATTTTTATATTATCCTTTAGTATAAGTAGTTTACGCCAAACACAAAACCACCGATGTCACTAA
>Ga0256828_1002845_pt1 | contig 10086 bp, 11 predicted proteins | sample CV88metaG_FD_185993 | JGI IMG/M metagenome (GOLD analysis project Ga0256828, IMG submission 185993) | Hydrothermal vent microbial communities from East Pacific Rise, Pacific Ocean - CV88 | ecosystem: Environmental > Aquatic > Marine > Hydrothermal vents | place: Pacific Ocean: East Pacific Rise... | reverse complement strand
TGAATTTGATAAACTTCCTAAAGATGCTCAGGACTTTGTTCGTACTATCGAAGAGATCAGTAGAACTAAAGTTGGGATCATCTCGACGTCACCAGAACGTGACGATACTATCTACTTGTAGAAGCCAGCTTTGGTGCAATTTGCACTTCAGCTCACCTCTCAACGTACCGATGTACGTCTTCGGGGTCACTTCTGCACAACTTACACCAAATCTGACTCCTACAATACAACTTATTTAACTTATTTATTTTATCACTCATTTCAGTCTGTCTTGCAGATGCCACGAAATAAGAGCAAGCGGTAACGCATTTATTCCCATTGAACAGTGTCATAAATTTGAATTTGTAGAGTCGTATAAACTTCAATACAAGTATAGACTCGATTTTGCTATTACAACCTTACGGGTACAGTTTAAATAGTCAACTGCCTATCCTACCTCAGAGTATATGATGTATCTAGCAGTAACTGTGACCGCGTTCGCACTCTCTCTTTTTCGTTAGGTTTACTCTTTGTGCAAGCAGAGAAAAAAAGTAACATCCTATTGCTATGAAGTAATAAAAGAAGTTCAATTATATTTAGAAGTAAAACATAAAATCAAAGTAAAAAAACAGATTGGACACGCCACCAAAAAGTGTCCATATGACACTTTTACCTCTCTCTAACCAAAACTACAGTATTATCCAAAAAATTATAATTTAGAGGTCATCGCCATGAAAGTCACTCTCGCACACGTCCCACGTATTGCAAACAGAATCGCTATTGAACTTAACAAAAGTGGCTTAGTCACGATGACTAAAGGGCTTGAGCCTATTGCTCATGAAGCTGAGAAGATCTTTGAGGCAAGTGTTAAACTTGAGCATGAACTTGAAGAACGTGTTAATGATATGCTTGACGAGAATGAAGATGACATTGAAGAGCAGTTGGCAGACGAGCGTCAACTTTTCTTTATGATCAAAAAGAAACTAGCACCGGAATTTGGTGTTATTTTGTCATATGAGGATCGATACTCTGACATTGCCCATAAGGTCCTTGATGAACTTTATGAAGAAGACCTGATTCACTTTGATGTGACAGAGAACCGTATTAAAAATATTATTTACAATGCGATCACAGGTTATATTGCAAGTAATGATGAGATCGATGATGCCGTTATGGACAAGATCCGTTCATACAAACGTCGTATTATCCCGGGAACAGAAGAGTTTGACATCATTCACGAAAAACTTTACAACGAAGAACTACAAAAGAGAGGATTAGCTTAATGAACACTGTTTATATTTATCTTGAAAATGGAACGTTTTTAGAGGCGTCTTCATTTGGAGCAGAGACAACAATGGTCGGTGAGATCGTTTTTAATACTTCGATGAGTGGTTACCAAGAGATCATGTCTGACCCTTCGTATGCAGGGCAGTTTGTTACCTTTACAGCACCAGAGATTGGTAATGTTGGTGTTAATGGTGAAGACATGGAGTCTCTAAAAGCTCATGCTAAAGGGATGATCGTTCGTAAGTATCAAAAACGTTACTCAAGCTTTCGTGCAGAAGGTTCGCTCTCTGACTTCTTGAAAGAGCATGGCGTGATGGGTATATGTGATATTGATACACGTTTCTTGACGAAGATGCTTCGTAGTGAAGGTGCGATGATGATGGTTGCTTCGACAGAGATAAGTGATAAAGATGAACTTAAAAAAGTACTTGAGGCATCTCCACGTATTGAAGAGATCAACTACATCAAAGAGGTAAGTACGAAAGAGATATATACACACTCAAATGGTATTTATGATGCAGTTACTTTTAAGTATAACGATGCACCCGCACCACAAGCAAAGATCGCAGCGATTGACTTTGGTGTGAAACGTAATATCTTAAATGAACTGACACAAGCGGGTATCGAAGTAGAAGTCCTACCAAACAACTTTGATGCGGATGCATTGATCTCTCGTGTAAAAGCCAAAGAGATCGATGGTGTTTTCCTCTCAAACGGCCCGGGAGATCCTTTGATCCTAAAAGAGGAGCAGGAGCAGGTTAAAAAGCTTATTGCAGCGAAGATTCCAATGTTTGGTATCTGTCTTGGTCATCAACTTCTTTCTATCTCTCATGGTCACGATACATTCAAGTTGAAGTTTGGACACCACGGTGGAAACCATCCTGTTAAAAATGTGAAGACAGGTATGGTTGAGATCACAGCGCAGAACCACAACTACAATGTTCCTGATAGTGTGACCGATATTGCAGAAGTGACACATACAAATCTCTTTGATAACACTATCGAGGGTCTACGTTACAACGACGCACCGATCTTTAGTGTTCAGCATCACCCAGAGTCAAGTCCAGGACCAAAAGAGAGTCGTTATATTTTCAGCGAGTTTATAAATTTATTAAAAGCGAACTAATTCTCTCCACTGTCATTCCTGCGTAGGCAGGAATCCACGAGTCTATTGATTTTAACAAATTACTGTGTGTCAGGTGTACCTCTTGGATTCCTTTCTACAAAGAAATGACGAAACATTAACACTAATGTAACACTTCTTCGTTACACTTTACTCTCAAAGCGTACGACAATTAAGATAGGAAAACAATGAACGGTATAGAGTTCACAGCCATCATCACTTTTGCACTACTTGGTTCAGTAGGTCACTGTATCGGTATGTGTGGTGGTTTTATTGTCACATACACTACTGCCAAGATCAAGCCAGAACAAAACAAGTTTACACAATCAACCTATCATCTTTTTTATAACCTTGGACGTGTAACGACTTATACATTTCTTGGGGCTATCTTTGGATACTTTGGTTCACTATGGGATATCTCTCCATTAGCCCGTGCCATTATGTTTGCTATTGCAGGTGTGATGATGATCTTGATGGGACTCTCATTTGCCGGTAAACTCAAGTTCTTGACGTCAATTGAGTACCCTATAACACGTCAACCATGGTTTAAAAAAGTCTTTACCTCACAACTTACCTCTGCCAAACCAAGTAGTTTCTTTACACTTGGTGTACTTAATGGACTCTTTCCCTGTGGGCTTGTCTATACTATGTTAGTCACGGCGACAACAACACAGTCAGCACTTTGGGGTGCTATTGTGATGGGTATTTTTGGTATCTTTACGATTCCTGCGCTCTTTAGTTTTGCTTTTGCTGTTGGTCTATTTTCTCAAACACGTTTTCGCTCACTGATGATCCAATTTGCAGCCATCACGATTATTATCTTTGGTGGTTGGACTTTGATGAAAGCCTATATGCAGTTTGATTATTGGAACAATACTTCTATCGAACAACAAGCTAAAGATGCTAAAGAGATGGGTAAATGTGGTGCTGGTAAGTGTGGTGCTGGTAAATGTGGTATGGGAAAATGTGGTGTAAAAAAGAGTGAAACTCTACCAAAAGAGATAGAAAAAACAACAGAAATGCGATGTGGCGCGGGTAAATGTGGTCAATCTCCATCTGAGACTAAGTCAGAAAAGCCACTTAAGAAAGAGGCCATGAAATGTGCAGCTGGAAAGTGTGGAGCTGGTAAATGTGGTGGTCAATAAGGCTATTTTTACACTAAAAACAGATCTTATGTTTAACAGTAATATAACGATTAAAGTCGCAATTTTAGCATAACTACCCACTTTTTGGTGTTTCTTTTTTTCCCACTAAGCTTAACTACTACTGAAATATATTATATAAACCAAACAACCTCGTAAAACTCCCAATCCTTAAGATGTATTAAACATAACAATAGATATTATCATATCGTCTAAAAACCCTTTTTTGCGAATTAGGGTTCTTACGCTTTGAATTTATTAGGAGGCTGTAAATGGAAAATCGTCCTTTAGAGTATGATTACACTGTAGCTAAAATGTTTATGCTAACAACTGTACTACTCGGAATTGTCGGTATGCTAGTAGGTGTTATTTTGGCATGGGAACTTGCTTTCCCTGCTGTTAACACAATGCTAGGTCAAGGCGCTGCGGAGTACACAAACTTCTCACGTCTTCGTCCACTGCATACGGATGCGGTTATCTTTGGTTTCACCCTTAGTGGTGTTTTTTCAACATGGTATTACGTTGGTCAACGTGTACTAAAAGTATCAATGGCAGAGTCTAAGTTCTTAATGATCTTAGGTAAAACTCACTTTTGGTTATATCTTGTAGGTGTTGCAGCAGTTGTTGTATCACTACTTATGGGTATTACAACATCAAAAGAGTACGCAGAGTTTGAGTGGCCAATCGATATCGCTATTGTTATTGTATGGGTTCTTTGGGGTGTAAGCATCTTTGGACTTATCGGTATGCGTCGTGAGAAGTCACTGTACATCTCTGTATGGTACTACATCGCGACTTTCCTTGGTATCGCTATGCTTTACCTGTTTAACAACATGGAAATCCCTACATACTTTGCTTCTGGTGGAATTGGTTCATGGTATCACTCTGTTTCTGCATATGCAGGTACAAATGATGCACTTGTTCAATGGTGGTATGGTCACAATGCGGTTGCATTTGGATTTACAGTGCCTATCGTTGCAATGATCTATTATTTCCTTCCAAAAGAGTCTGGACAAGCGATTTATTCATATAAGCTTTCTCTTCTTTCATTCTGGGGTCTTATGTTTGTTTACCTTTGGGCCGGTGGTCACCACCTTCTTTTCTCAACGGTTCCTGACTGGATGCAGACAATGGGTTCTGTTTTCTCGATTGTATTGATTCTTCCTTCATGGGGTTCAGCGATCAACATGCTTCTTACAATGAAGGGTGAGTGGCAACAAGTCGCAAGTTCACCATTGATTAAGTTCATGGTTCTTGCTTCTACGTTCTACATGTTCTCTACTCTTGAAGGTCCTATCCAAGCGATCAAATCAGTAAATGCTATTGCGCACTTTACAGACTGGATTGTTGGACACGTACATGATGGTACACTTGGTTGGGTTGCATTTATGATTATGGCATCTCTTTTCCACATGGCTCCACGTGTATTCAAGCGTGAGATCTACTCTAAGTCACTGATGAACTCTCAGTTTTGGATGCAAACACTAGGTGTTGTTCTTTACTTTACTTCTATGTGGATTGCGGGTATTACTCAAGGTATGATGTGGCGTGCTCACGATGAGTTTGGTAACCTTGCTTACTCATTCATCGACACTGTTACAGTACTTCACCCTTACTACACGATCCGTGCAGTTGGTGGTACGCTTTACCTAATTGGTATGTTTATGTTCGCATGGAACATGTACAAAACTATGACTGCTGGTCGTCGCGTTGAAGAGAATGAACTTCAAAGCGCTTCGCCAATGGCAGCGTAAGGAAAGGGGATAATATGTTTCATTGGTTAGAAAAACACCCATTCTTCTTTGCAGTTGGTGTATTTGTTACAATCGCGTTTGCCGGTCTTATTGAGATCGTGCCTAACTTTGCGCAGGCGTCACAGCCTGTTATCGGTACTAAACCATATACGACGCTTGAACTTGCGGGTCGTCATGTCTATATCAAGAACTCTTGTAATGCATGTCACTCACAGCTTATTCGTCCATTTAAAGCAGAGACTGACCGTTATGGTGATTACTCTTTAAGTGGTGAGTATGCATTTGACCGTCCTTTCCTATGGGGTTCAAAGCGTACAGGTCCAGACTTGCATCGTGTAGGTAACTACCGTACAACTGACTGGCACGAGAATCACATGAAAGATCCTGCGTCAGTTGTACCAGGTTCAATCATGCCAGCATATACTTGGATGTATACAAACGAAGCTGATATTGAGACTGCATATGCAGAGCAACTAACAGTTAAAAATGTCTTCGCTGTACCTTATAACACACCACTTCCTATGAAAGATGGATCTAAAAAGACTGTAGTCCTTGCTGATACATTAGAGGGTGCACAGGCATCTGCATTGGAAGAGGCTAAATTGATCACTGCTGATATGAAAGATAAAACTATTCAAGATGCAGTTGCTGCTGGTAAGATCCCTGAGATCGTTGCGATTATCGCATACCTAAACAGCTTAAAGTAAGAGGAGCGTCTTAAGTGGATATTGTAACTTTTCAAGGCTACGGTTACTTTGGAATTACTGTTTTTATGGTGCTTGCTCTTTATGGGTATATCTACCATCTATATAGTAAGAAGAAGGATGCCACTGGTATTGACTACGAATCGTATAGCAATATGGCGCTTAATGATGACATTACCGATGAACCGGTAAACAAGGTCTCAGATAAAGAGACAAAAAAGGTAGGAGAATAATATGAATAAGTTAACCTTAGCGGGTATTATTACTGCCGTCGTTATGTTGGGTGCTACTTGGTTATCAGTAGGTGGCTCAAAGGGCGGTTTAAATGGTGATATCGTTAACATACTTGCTGTTGCAGGTGCAGTCGCACTTGTAATCATTACTGTATTTGTAGTAATCAAGTATGTTCGTCAGATGCAAGATGATACAGCATCTGGTAAATTGGCAGATGAGAACTGGGATGGTATTGGTGAGTATAAAAATGAACTTCCTACCGGTTGGGCATTTATTATGCTTGCTACAATGATTTGGGCAATGTGGTATATGTTGGCAGGTTATCCTGTAAACGCTTACTCTCAAATCGGTGAGTATAATCAAGATTCAGCAGCACATGCAGCAAAGTTTGAAGCTAAATACGCAAGTATTGAAGGTGAAGAGCTAGTTGAGATGGGTGAGTCTGTATTCTTAGCAGAGTGTAAAGTATGTCATGGCCTTACGGCTGATGGTATCGATGGTAAGGCAGCAGATCTTAACCACCGTATCTCTAAAGAGAGTGTTATGTATGTTGTTATGAACGGTGCGAACAATATGAAAACAGACTTCCCTGGTGGAATGCCAATGGGTCTGAACTACTCATTTGCTGATGAAGCAGAGTTGAATAAACTTGTTGATTACGTTGTTGCTGGTTTCCCAGCAGATGATAAAGAGGGTGCTAAGCTTTTTGAAAAAGGCACATGTAACTCTTGTCACGGAGCAGATGGTAAAGGTATGGCGTATGCTGGACCAAGAATCAATGGCTTTGATGTAGCAACTGTTTCTTCAATACTTAAAGATGGTAAAAAAGGTGCTATTGGTACAATGCCAGCATTTAGCCGTCTTAACGCTAAGCAGATCGAAGCAGTTAGTGCTTATGTATCTAGCTTAAGTAACTAAGGAGTCCATTATGAATGAAAACAGAGGTCTGTTTGTTTTAGATGGTATTACAGGTATGTTGATTGCAACTACGTTGTTGTTGAGTATCTTGGCAGGTTTAACATATGCCGGTATCAGCGCACAACAAAGAAATGCTAACAACTATTATGAGATCAAGGATGCACAGTCAATTAAGATGATTGATACTGCAAACATGTCTCATAGAGTTAATGTAAAATAAGGAGTTCATGATGATTCAAATTATGGATAAAGTACTTGCATGGGGACTTTTCTTCATGGCTATGTATACACTTTACGCTGTTGTGACCCCAGGTCACTCATACGTAGGCTAGGTCACTAGTTGCGTAACACACGAGGGCTAGCGGCCCTCATCTTCACACTTCTATTTTCTACTTCACTTTTTGCAGAGTATCTATATCAAGATGATGTTGTTCAAAAAGAGAGCTTTACTGAAGCGATTAATCCTATAGGTAAAGAGCTTTATGAGAAGACAGGAGTCACACTCTATCTTGTCATGCTTAGAGAGCTTGATGATAATGTTAGTATTGCGGAATATGCCCTTGAGCTGACAAAAAAAATGCCACAACCCGCAGTTGTAGTGGCTTTTTCAGAAGAGCCTAAACAGGTACAAATTATTGCCTCTCCAAAAAGTATGTATGAGAAGTTTGACAGAGACCAGATACTGAGTCCCAATGCATCATTTATTGGGGCAGTTATCAGCTCTGTGATGTTTGCTAAAAGTTTTGACGATATTAAAGAAGAGATGTCAAATTATGGGGGTGTTATCTTACCAGTTTTAGCTGAACGTGCTAAGGGAAAAGATATCGTCAGCAAATATTCGGTTGCAATGTTCGGTGGTTATTCAGAGACGGCGGAACAGATCGCGGCATCGTATGATGTGACATTGGATCATGCAGCAGGTAATATCAATCAAATTGGTGTGGATGTCGTTCGTTACATTTTCTATGGCACAATTCTATTTGCAATATTTGGCTACTTCAGAGGTCGCCGTCGTGCAAAACTTAGAGAAGCTAAAGAGGAAAAACTAGATGAGCAGTAGAAAAAAAGGGTGGTACTGGCCGTATGCTATTGTGGCATCGATTATATTTATTGTTATATCAGGCGGGCTAACGATCATGGTTGCAGTTCAGCATCCAGTAGAGATGAGCGATATGGATCTACAAAATTACCATCATTATGACAAGAATGCTAATGATATCATTAATGCAAAAATTGCATTTGATAAAAAGTACACTATCGTATATGACAGTGTTGCCCTTGAGCAAGAAAATGCGGTTGTAAAGTACAAAGTAACACATAAAGATGGTGCTCCTGTAGAAGATGCTAAGATTAACATTATGTTAACACGTCCAGACAATCACAACAATGACATGCCTTTTGAAAAACCTAATGATGTGAACACGGGTATTTACTCCTTTAATGTGGGTAAGCTTCCACTCTCAGGACGTTGGAATATAATTGCAGAGATCTTTATTGGTGATGATGTCCGTTACTATAGTTTAAAAGCAGACACCCGTTATCCAAACGTATTTGAGTATTAAGCGCACTATATTAGGTCATTAAGACTCAAGATTACCTCCTCCTTGTCCTCAGCACTAAAGAGGAACTCACAAGCAAGGTGACCTTGCTCTTACTACATAAATATAACAGTATTTTTCAAAACTGACTATAATAAAGAACTTATACTTGTAAGGTCATATATGTCAGCACTAACAACTATCCTTCCCACATCTAGAGCTATTCGTTCACATATACTACATGAACAAGGTACCGATGGATTCTTGTCTAAGTATCTTACCATTGGCGAATTTTTGCAACGAGCAGTACGTGTTGATGGGTATACTAAAGTAGATGAGGACACCCGTACTTTGATGTTATTGGAAGCGGCTGATTTTAAAAACTTTGAGACACTGAACATAGAACGTAACTTTTTTACCTTTACACAAAATGCTTCGTATCTTTTTCGATTTTTTGAAGAGTTGAGTGGCGAGTTAGTAGCAATAGAAAGTTTAGAACTTGCAGATACCTATGGTGACTATGAAGAGCATATTACAATTTTACAAGAGCTTTATGTACGTTATAAAAACCTTTGTGAAGAGAAAAAGATATTAGAAAGTATTTTTGTCCCTCAACAATACGAACTCAATAGAGGGTATTTGGCTTCATTAGAGAAGATGGAACTGTACGCTCTTGGATACCTCACTAATTATGAGATGGAGCTTTTACTAGAAGTGTCTAAGATCATACCTCTCTCTTTGCGTTACCGTGCGAACGAATTTAACACGAAACTCAGTAGTAAGTTTAGAGCATTAGGTATAGCAATAGTAGATGACAGTGAACAACGTATCGACCTATCAACACAAACAGTAGATGAAATATATCCATTGAAAGAAGAGATTATTGCGAATGTTGAGAGTTTTTCACAATCGTTACTGCAAGTAGGTTTTGTCAAACAAAAAGTGTTTGAGCTTATAGACTCAGGTATGGATGCAGAGAAGATAGTCGTTGTTCTTCCTGATGAGAGCTTTGCCGAACAGTTACGCCGTTTTGATACAGAGAAGAATTTTAACTTCGCGATGGGAATTCCCTTAAGTGAGAGCATCTTTGTTGAGGGTCTAGAAGCAGTGATGCAATACCTAGAAAACAAAAGCGTTGAGAACAAAGCACGTATCAATAGGGTAGGAGCTGAACTGTTAGAAGGTTTGCAAAAGAAGTACAAAGCACCTATAGTCAGCAGTGAGTTTTCAAGATTGATGGAGCCCTTCTTAGAGAAAGAACATGATATAGCAGTGATCACCTTAGTGAAAGAGGAGTTATATTACTTTGAAAAGATCTTACCTGTATTAGGTGAGGCCCCTTTAAAGTCTGCGCTACATCTATTTACAAATCGTCTCAAAACTAAAAGTATTGATGATATACGTGGA
>Ga0256828_1002844_pt1 | contig 10091 bp, 10 predicted proteins | sample CV88metaG_FD_185993 | JGI IMG/M metagenome (GOLD analysis project Ga0256828, IMG submission 185993) | Hydrothermal vent microbial communities from East Pacific Rise, Pacific Ocean - CV88 | ecosystem: Environmental > Aquatic > Marine > Hydrothermal vents | place: Pacific Ocean: East Pacific Rise... | reverse complement strand
GTTCATTGTTACTCTTTTCGATATTGAGCATGGCTCCTTTGATCCCTTTGTAGTCCCAGCACTCAATCTGATCTTGGTATTTGGCAATCCATGTTAGCTCCCCTTGGACAAAGTCAATCACGGATCGGTACGACATCTCTTTGAGCAGATAGTGTCCCCCACGATAGAAAATGGCATTGTCCGTAATCTGCCACGTCCGAAGATTAAAGTCCCGTATTCGCCGAGAGAAGCTAATAACCCCTGCTTCATAGATCAGCCACCCATAGCCATAGAGAGGAGAGAAGAGCAGAAACTCACTCCAACGATCCTCCCACTCATCATAACTACGGTAGACAATCCAGCCAATAATCGTCCATTCAATTTTGTTGATCTTCCCTTGCATTCCGATTTTAAATGGCACCTCAGGGATCTGGGCATTTTTGAAATCAGAGAGAACTTTATACTCCTCTCCTAGCTCAATGAGGCTCTTGCAGTAGTTGCAGGTGACACTCTGAATCCGTCCCCCTCCAATCAGATCAAGAGGGGCAGCACAGTTGGGGCAGGTGATGCTGTAGTGTTGGCTCATCCATAGACCTTTTGGATCTCAAAGGGATCGATCCAATTGCCCTGAAAGATCTCGATTCCCTCGTCTGAGGACTCCACCGTCATCAAAGAGGATCCTCCCTTGGAGAGATGCACATAGCGATGCTTCTTACCGATGGTGATCTGTTTGGGTAACTCCCCCTCGAAGCCCACACACTCCCCCTCACCTATCTCGGTGACGATATACTCTCCATACGCTTTGCCAATGGTAAGCCTGTTGATGTTTTGAAATGGCAGTGTCAACTGAATGCGATGTTCCAAGACGAAATCCCCCTCATCAATACTAAGCCAAAACTCTCGGTTTTGTTCATTGGTCAAAAACCACTCCTCCCAAAAACCACGTCCATAGCTGTAGCGTATTTTACCTAGAGGCAGATAGTTCTGATTGTCGATGATAATGGGATCATGAAGGTTAATAAGTGATGGCTCAGGAGAGAGTGTCGAAGCCGTGCCAATCACCTTGGCACCCTCATCTTCAAGAAAAATAGAAGATTTACACGCAGGACACTGCACCAACTTCGCCCACTTGAAACGCAGTGGCAGTTCATACCCACACTGAGGACAGTTGAGTGTTTTGGTGATGGTATCGGTGTAGAGGGGTTTGGGTTTCATGGGGTGATTATATCTTTTTGGGGCTTGTATTTTAGTGTTGTTAATACTTTTTTGATATTAAAATTTTACTTCAGTAATTTTAATGCCAAAAGAGTAACTAAGTATATAAAATGCTATAATTGAAATATTTTTAAACTTCTTCGGAAAAAGGTAATTAAAAAATGAACTATTTAAAAGATGAAAAGTTTGGTTGTCATTCAATTATTGATAATATGACACTTAATAATTATATGTCATTAGTTGATATTGCATATACTAATCATGGTGGAATAGATGGTCAGAGAACAGCCATTAGAACAAAAAGTGCAAAACAAATTAGAGAAAGAATGGTGGATGATTTTAAAAATGGTGCAGTTCTTCCTCCTGTTGTAATTGGCATTATTGATAGAAATACTACTTTATCAAAAGAAACAACAGAAATTGAATTTAAAAATTATTTATCAAATCTTGATAGAAATAATATATCAATTATTGATGGTATGCAAAGAACTACTGCAATGAAAGAAGCCAATTTATCCGAGGAAGAAAAATTATCTAAAAAGATAAGAGTTGAATTTTGGGTAGTTCAGTCTGTTAACGATTTAATTTATAGAATGTTGGTTTTAAATACAGGTCAAGTACCTTGGAATACTAGAAGACAACTAGAAGTTGTTTTTTCTCCTATTAAAAAAATAATTAATGATAAAATTCCAAATTTAACTTTAATGGAAATAGATGATGGACAAAGAAGAACAGAAGCTGGAATGTTTAAAGCCGATAATATTATTGAATTATTTCATATTGTTTTAACAAGAAATGAAAAATTTGACACTAAGCAGACTTTATCTGAATCGTATCAACGAATTGATATGATAGAAGCCATGTCAAAGGATGATATATTTAATTTATTTATTAATATTTTAGATGAAATTGTTAAATTAGATTTTAATTTTTCAAAATGTAGTGGAGTTGAGGGAGAAGGAACTTTTAAAAATGGAAAGGATATATGTACAAGTCAACCACTTTTAGCAGGGTTTACTGTTACTTTAGCTCAAAAAATTTTAGGTCGACCAGGAATAGATTTAGATAAAGAACGAATAGATAAAAATACAGAAAATATACTTTCTGACTTTAAAAAATTTAATATAAAATTAGGTGTAAAATCTCCTGAAGAGATATGTGAATTTTTAGAATTAAACCTTTTAAATGAAATGATTAAAGGATTGCCACGGAGTAAAATAGGAGATAATTTGAGAAGTTTTTTCAAAGATGCTTTTAAAGTACTTATTGAGGAAAAATTTGAACTAGAGAATATGTCAGCTTGTTGGAGAGCTTAATATGAGTAATAACATGATAGAGGCAAATGAGAAATTATTTGAACCTATCCTTGAAAAAATAAAAGTAGATACTTCAAGAGAGTATCCTTTTCATGAGCTTCATTGTATGGTTTTTTCAAAAGATGAAGAAAAAGTATTTTTTCAAAATATTAGCGAAATTGATGTTCAAGAGCTTTTTTATGGTGTATATGCTTCATTATTGATGTGTGATGAGAGTTATTATCTAGTAGTTAATAATAGAACTATAGATATTTATAATGCTCATGAAAATGATTTTATCGAAATATGTGAAGAGTATGATAGTTCATTTTTTTTATATTTAAGTCTCAAGGGACGAATTTCATTTAAAGAGGATAAACTTATTTCAATTTATGATAATTTACTTTATAAGGAAGATGAAATTTATACAGATTTTGAATATTTTTCATCAAATCAAAAGAAAATTAGAAAACATTCTTTTGAAAAGTTAAAGGGCTACTTTGAAGACTTTAAAATATTTAAGATATTAGATGATGATTTTTTTTTAAATCATAATGGTAAACTAGATATATTTAATTTATTATCTTTTCTCTTAATCGAAAAAAATAGTATGGGAAGAGTTCCTTTTGAAGAACAAAGCTTATCGAAATTTTATGATATTTCTATAGAGAAAAATCCATATATCCCTTATGAATTTATTATGGAAAGTTTACTTGCTATTCGATGGAAACATATTTTTAAAGATTTATATAGATGTATAGAAGCCTTATATGCGTTTCCTAAAGCACAAAAATTTATTGAAGATATAGAATATCCAAATATAATGGAGATAGAAAAAGTTATTCTATCTTTAGAAGAAAAATTAGGTTGGAGACCAACTGAACAACAGGCTCTTCAAGAACTTTTAACATTTTTAGATGAAAAATCAATAGAAAACTTCTTAATAGTCTATCCTTATGATGGAGATAAAAAAGTTGAGTATATTGCTAAAAAAATATATAGATTAAGAAATTCACTGGTTCATTATAGGAAAGCGTTATATTCTGAGGAGAATAATTTATCTGATGAACAATGGAATCAGTTAATTAGAAGTATGCTTATTTTTATTCAAAAAATATATAAAGAGATGTATCGTGAATAAAATAACCCTCTCAAAAAAACTAAACTTTACAACTACCACTAACCGCTTAATAGCCTTTCAAAACATAAAAGCACCAACCACGCTAATATGCCAAAAAGGCTTCGCCCAACCAGCAGGAATTACGCTACTCTCTTCACTCATAAATAGTAAAAGAAAATTTATAAAAATAGAGTATGAAAAGAAAGAAGATGTAAACTATCTCCAAAGAACCAACTTTTTTAAAAACTTAGAGTTTGAGATAGATAAAGAAGTCCCAAAAGATAACAGAGCCAGTAACTTACTAGAGTGTACTAAAATAGTAGATGATGATGACCCCTATGAGATTGATATGCGGCTCAAACAGATTTTAGAAGCTCATATTGAAGGAAAACCAAACTTGGTCTTGGGGATTCTCTTAACCGTTTATGAGGTAGTTGATAATATCTTAGAACACAGTACAGGAGAAGCATTTAAAGAGTCTGATAGAGTCATAAAAACTCCTGCTTTTGTCTCAGCTCAATACTACAATAACCGAAACAATCATATAGAGGTAGGCATCTCTGATGGAGGGAAAGGAATTGTTGATACTTTGGCAGAGGAGTATGGTGAACTTTCACGAGAAGAGGTACTTCTTAAAGCATTTGAGCTTAATACCACTCGCCATAGAAAGTTTTTCCCTAGTCGAGGAAATGGGTTGGCAAAACTTAAACATTTTGTACTGCTTTCAGGTGGGTCTATACGGTGTCGAACCAATGAGTTTGAGATAACCTTTAGCTCACTCTATCCCAATGGGCATATAGAAGAGGTTGAACCAATTGTTGGAACACACTTTGAGATTATGATAGGATGCTATAGCGATATTGACACCAACCCCGTTTTTGAGATAGACTATAGCGATTATGAAGATGAGTTAGATGATTTTTTTGATTAGGAGAAATAGATGATAATACAAATGAAAAATTTTATACCACTCAATAGCCATCAAGTAGGGATAAAAGTAAAAAATAGAATACTAAAAGAGATAGAAAAGAGTGATGATTTAATTGTTTTGGATTTTGAAGGTGTTGAAATTTTTACGGACTCTTTTATTCAGCAGTTAACCATTATCTTAGCCCAAGAGATAGGGTTTGAGAGATTAAAAGGTCGAGTAAAATTTAGAAATCTCAATGATTTTTTATTAAAAATGGTCAAAGAGAAACTCTATATTGCCTCAGGAAAGAAGCTTATCAAACGAGAAAAAGATATAGATATCTTACTTAAACGAGCTGAAGAGATAGCCACCCAAAAGGCAGATGCTTATTTGAGTATGCTTAGAGTTTCTACGGGATGGAAAGTTTTTTTGAATAATGTTCATCCAGATAGAAATGTAGAGGAGGAAAAAATTTTAAAAATACCCTCTTTTGCTTCATTAGATGAAGCGTTGTATCATTTTATTAGTAAACCTATGGCTGTATAAGAAGGTAGCTTTCTGTTAAGCCCAAAATGCTAAAATACCCCTAAAAAATTAGAGATAAAAAATGACCCAACAAGATTATCAACAAAAAATAGAAACCCTCAAAAAATGGGCATACGCCTACTACGTCGAAGATAACCCCATTGCCACAGATGAGGAGTATGATAGGCTCTATCATGAGGTATTAGAATATGAGACAGCCCACCCCAATGAAGTCGCAGAGGACTCCCCGACCAGACGGGTAGGGGGTGTGGTGCGTGAGGAGTTTACCAAAGCCAAGCATCTCAAACGAATGTGGAGCATGGAGGATGTCTTTACGCCTGATGAGGTGGAGGAGTGGTTGGATCGGGTGGTCAAAAATGTGGGCAAAACGGGCTATTTTTGTGAACCCAAGTTTGATGGGGCGAGCATGAACCTGCTCTATGAGCATGGGCAGTTGATCCGTGCCATTACCCGAGGAGATGGGGTGGTGGGAGAGGAGGTCACCGACAATGTCCGTACCATTCGCTCCGTGCCACTCTCTATTGCGTATCAAGGTTTAATCGAGATTCGAGGAGAGGTGGTGATTCGCAAAGATGATTTTGAGATCATCAACCAAGAGCGAGAGGCTGCAGGAGAGAACCCCTTTGCCAACCCACGCAACGCAGCAGCAGGAAGTCTGCGTCAGCTAGATAGCTCCATTACGGCTAAGAGGCGTTTGGTCTTCTATCCGTGGGGATTGGGGGAGAATAGCCTAACCCAAACCAAACTCTCTGAGAAGATGGATTTCATCTACGATCAGGGTTTTTTGAAACCTCCCTATGCTCAAGCGTGTGATACCTTAGAGGAGATTGAATCATTTTATCAGTTTTTAATAAGTAAACGCGATGAGATACCGATGATGATGGATGGGATGGTGATCAAAGTAGATGAGGTAATCAAGCAGGAGCAGTTGGGCTATACGGTCAAAGTACCCAAGTGGATGTGTGCCTATAAGTTCCCAGCCGTGGAGAAGGTAACCCGTGTCAATGCCATCACCATCCAAGTGGGACGCACAGGGGTACTGACACCCGTTGCCGAAGTGGAACCTGTGGAGGTAGAGGGGGCAATGATCGCCAGAGCTACCTTGCATAACTACGACGAGATCGAACGCAAAGGGTTGATGATCCATGATCAGGTAATTTTGATTCGCTCAGGGGATGTGATCCCTAAAATTACTAAAGTTCTGAGCGATCGACGGGATGGAAGCGAGATCCCCATAGAGCGACCCACCACCTGTCCTGCTTGTGAGCAAGAGGTACTCGATGAGGGAACCTTGATCAAGTGTCAAAATTTAGACTGCCCTGCCCGAGTGGTCAACTCCCTTATCCACTTTGCTAAAAAAGGCTCGATGAACATTGATGGCTTGGGGTCACGCATCGTAGAGATACTGGTCAATGAGGGAAAAATTCACAATATTTTGGATCTCTATCATCTTCAATTTGAAGATTTAGAGGGGTTAGAGGGATTCAAAGAGAAACGCATCAACAAACTACTCGATGCCATCGCCAAGACCAAAGGTACTCCTTTGGCTCGCTTGATCACGGCAATGGGGATTGAGCATATTGGGGCAGTAGCAAGTAGGGCGATTGCCTTGGAGTTTGGTTTGGCGTTGGTTGATGTAACTGAGGAGCAACTCGAAGCGATAGATGGCATCGGTGCTGAGATGGCAGCGTCATTTGTGGAGTTTATGCGTGTCAATCGGGAGTTTGTTTTGAAGTTGTTCGAGGAGATTCAACCTACGGTAGAGCAGAAGATTGAGGCAGTTGAGAACCCCTTTAAAGGTAAAACGGTGGTACTCACTGGTACGATGTCGGTAGGGCGTGGGGTGATCAAAGAGATGCTAGAGAGATTAGGAGCCAAAGTGAGTGGATCGGTGAGTAAAAAGACCGATTATCTCATCCATGGAGAGGATGCAGGGTCAAAATACACCAAAGCTCAAAAGTTAGGTGTCACAACATTAACCGAAGATGAAATGCGAGATATGTTATAATAACCCCAAAAAGAGAGGAGCCATATCATGATACAAGCAACCATAAATAACACTATAATTGAAACTTTTTTATATGAAAGGTTTGATGGCGATCAAAGGAAAATTACTGAATATATTAATGATTTTCTTCATAAATATTTACCTCAGAGTGAAGAGAATATAGCATTTGAAGAGGATAAACAACGATTTCATGAGACCTATCAAAGAATGCAAAATGGCACTGAACCAATGTTTTTGGAAGAAGAGGCAAACAGACGAACAGAGGCATTCCTCAAAACCTTATGAAAATAGTTAAAACCAAAACCTTTCTTGATGCTTTGGATACTATCTTATGGCACATTGCCGAAGATAAAAAAAGTGCAGCGACACAATTTTATCGGGATATCAATAAAAAAATAAAAGATATCAAAGATTTCCCTTTTATGTATCATAAATCATACTATTTTGATGATGAGTACATTCGTGATCTTACCCATAAGGGGTATACCATTCCTTATAAAGTAGATTTAGAAGAGAAAGTAATTTTTATTATTGGTATAACAAAATATAAAAAGGGATTATAGTAATTGATGCAACTCTTAAAATTTTTTCTAGGTATTCTACTGGTACAAACCATTACGGTTATTCTGCTTGGACTCTCCCCTAAGGTGCAGGATATCTCCTCTTTCTTACGCTTGGTAATGCCTCTGTTTTTTATCTCGTTGATGGTGGCATTTTGGTTTAGCTCCTTGGCAGAACACTTCAAAAAAGATGCACTCTCCAAGTTAGAGAGTGACTTTGCCAAGGAGCGAGAGAGCATCTTGGTCAAGGCTGAGCGTAGCAAACGACGGGTAGAGAAGCAGGCACAAAAGGAGATTGCCAATGAAGCCAAAGTAACCCATGCCAAAGCCAACTTCAAAGTGGGGGCTGCCTTTGCAGGGGTCTTGGGGGTAGGGGCGTTGTTTGTCTTTGCTCAGATGGTGACGGCTGGATTATTGGTGATGACAGCAACGGGAGGAGCCATTGGGGGATATTACTGGAGAGGGAAGCGTATCGCCAATGGGAATCGACCTCAGGAGTTGGAGATTATTGATACGAAGGTGATTGAGTCCAAATAGGACTTAATCTAGTAAAAAACTTTTGTTATTTTTGTAGACTTGGGTATAGACCTCCTTGGTATCTCTTAAGGCTTTGATAATACTGGGATCAGCTTGATAATTGTCGGGTACTTTATCCCAAATAATAGCACGTTTCCCGACACTGATTGCCATAATTGTTTCCAACTGTTTTCCATCATATTTAATCTCGATATTCTCTTCTGGTTTGGTGGTAAATTCTGTCTCTTTGACTTTGTTGACAAACCTTTTTTTAATGATATCATAATGAAAAATACCAGGAAGACCAGAGGCTGGGAAATGATTGATTTTGGTCACATAGTAGTACCCAAAATCATTATCATCAAGTTTTTCGATAAACAACATGGCATTAACAATCTCTTTGTTACGTTCTACCCCACGACTAAGTACATAGGTTCCTTGTATTTGAGGAATTTCAACAGATTGGTGAATGGGCATGGCTGTTTTGGGGGTGAGTACTTCCGTTGTGATGGTTATTTCTCTATGGATGGGATTTTTTTGCAATGCTTTTGGGATAATGATATCGGACTCTCTGTTCGATTGGTTGATTACCCTTTCGATGGCGATGGATTGAGGATCTTTGGTCGGTATCTTTTCTATGCTTGTACTTTCGTTTATTTGAGAGGAAGGGTTCTCTTGCAATGCTTTGGGAATAATAATATCATCATCTGTAGGGAGGGGTAATCTTTTTTCGATATAGACAGGTGTTTGAGGATCAAGAGATTCTGTTTGAGTTAGATTCTCTTGAATGGATGATGATTGTTGGGTGGATTGTAAGGCTTGAGGGATAATCACATCACTCTCATACGCAGTGGTAGAACTGGCAAAAATAGTGATGGGTAATAAAAGTAACATAGAAATATTACGCATATAAGCTCCTAGAATTTTATATAGTTTATAGTAAAAAAGATAACAACAGATAAATGGAATTTGAGTATTTTCTTAAAGATTAACTATAGTTATTCCAAGATTTCCTTTTTGTCCATGAAATGATTGGAGCTTGGGATAGCTTTTGAGATAATCAATAATGACTTTTTTGAGTACCCCTGTTCCTGTCCCATGGATGATCTCCACTTCGGAGAATCCATTGACCAGTGCATCAGATAAAAAGCGATCAAGTTTGTCAATCGCTTCATCTGCAAAACAGCCCAAGAGTTTGATGGAGACCGCTCCTCTGCCTGATTTTTCAACATGCACTTTGGTTTTGGGCTTTTTCTGAATCTTAGGTTGTTGGGCAATGGTTTTAAGTTGGGAAAGAGGGACACGCATCTTGAGACCATCGACCTCGATGGTTGCCTCTTTGCCTCGGATGGAGAGCAGATCCCCTTTGCTGCTTCGATACTTAACCCGATCACCCACTTTGGGTAGGATTTTTTCGGGTTGTTGTGCCTCTTTGGCTTGTTTGGAACGCTCTTTGTGTTTGTGGGCTTGGTTCATTAGTCGTCGTCCCTCAGTGGACTCTTTGACCTTGATCGCTTCCAAGGCTCTTTTGGTAGCAGCATTGTAGCGATTCTCTAAGGTAGCGATGGCTTTTCGGTGTTGTTCATTGAGTTTAAACTCAATATTCTCTAGCTCCTCTTTTTTATGTGCTACAGCTTTGAGTTCTTGATCAACCTTTTCCAGTTTGAGACGCATCTCACGCTCTAGGGTGGTGGATCGCTCTATCAGTTCATTGAGGTTCTCTTTGTCTTCACCATAGATCACTTTGGCTTTGTCAACAATATGTTCAGGAACCCCATAACGCTGGGCTGTCTCAAAGGCATAACTCTTCCCAATACTCCCTTGTAAAAAGGTATAGGTAGGTTGACGCTTTGCTTCATCATAGAGGGCAGCGATCAGCTCCACATCCTTATCTCCACTCATCAAGGAGGCGAGCCGTTTGTGGTGGGTGGTAACAATAAAG
>Ga0256828_1002843_pt1 | contig 10092 bp, 8 predicted proteins | sample CV88metaG_FD_185993 | JGI IMG/M metagenome (GOLD analysis project Ga0256828, IMG submission 185993) | Hydrothermal vent microbial communities from East Pacific Rise, Pacific Ocean - CV88 | ecosystem: Environmental > Aquatic > Marine > Hydrothermal vents | place: Pacific Ocean: East Pacific Rise... | reverse complement strand
TTCTTTGTATATCTTTTTGTAAAGCACGTGCAAACTCTTTTTTATCGACCTTTACAAGTGCAGCATACTTTTTAAAACCCAACTTTTTATAAGCAACAATATCATAACTGTTAATGTTGATAGTCTGGACAATACTGCTAATCTTATCAACATACACAGCATCTACACTACTTGTAGCACTGCCCTCACGCACTACTTTTTTCGAAGAAAAAGAAGAAGATATTGAGACATTAAGACGTGCAAGAATATCTGAGAGTGCGTGAGCTACAGCATCATCTTTGTTTACTCCCTCACCTACACCATAAAGCACATTCCCATCAGAAGCAGGAGGGTTTTCGTACCAGCTTGGCAACTCACTCTTACTCTCAAGCAGCTGCTCTGTTGATACTTGTGGAGTCGATCCACCACAAGCACTCAATAATAACACTAAGCCTACAAAGACTATATATATACTTCTTTTCATTATCTATCCAACTGTCGCATTGTTTTTTCTTTTTTGGCAATGAGCGCTTTTATGCGTTTGACTGCTTCATTGATCTCTTCTACTGGCTCTATCATTAGATTGTCAGCGTACTCATAGTACTCCTGAGCCTCTTTATACTTCCCTTGAGCCTCTTTAACAACACCCATATTATAAAAAGCGACATAGCTCTTCTCATGTGTCGAGTCAATCAAACGAGCCAGAAACTTCTCTGCTTTATCAAGACGTCCCTGTTCTATATACTCCAAAGCAACATCTAAGAGCTTTTTTTGCTCATCCGTATAGTCAATATCTGGATCATCTAAGAGTGTTACATAAAATGTTCTATAGTGAGGTGTTAGTTTATATGTAAAACTGCTTGCCATTGACTCTGCAAGTGCCTGTGCAACTATACTTGTTGAAGGAATGACACGTGAGTCATCACTGCAGTGCTTATAAACACTGTTTTTATTGAGTGTATCTGCATAGATAAGATCGCCTTTTGCTACATCGATTATACGAAGCTCTGCTGCAAGACCTACTATTCTTTTCATACAACGTACCTTATAGTAGACAAGCTCTTTACACTTTTTATCTGCACAACGTACTCTTGTTTCATAAAAATAGGTATCTTCTTTCGTTGGTCTGTGAACATCACCCGATATAATCGCATCTGCTCCGATAAGCTCCCCTACTTTTACAGCTGTTTTTTCATTGACAAGTCCACTGCTTTGGAGTTTGAGCTCACGCAGTACTGCATCAAGGTCATTTCTTCCTACTACTGTAAAATATTTTTTACCATTTATCTCATAAGAGGCCAGCTTTGCTTCTATCTTGCGTGAGAGTCCAACTGTATCATTTTTAAAATTTAAGACGGCTACTCTTTTGGTTTGTGATACTCTATCTACCATGGCAGGTTCGAGTGCACGTACTGCTACTTTTTTCGCACATGAACTAAAGATCAAAACCATCACAAACAAAACAAATACAAGTAGATTTCTATTCATATATACATCCCTTTAATATGCGAACGATTGTAGTTAAAATATATTTAATTACTGTTTAATGAATCATCTATTGAGAAATTTGTAAATTTCTTTTGAATTTACTTGACATTGTCAAATCTTTTGTCTATAATTTCGACCTCTTAACAAAGAGAAGCAAAAATGTCTCGTTAGCTCAGCTGGTAGAGCACGTCACTTTTAATGATGTGGCCGATGGTTCGAATCCATCACGGGACACCATTTTTACTTTTATACTTCAAGTGGCCCCTTCGTCTAGCGGTTAGGATCCATGGTTTTCATCCATGTTACAGGAGTTCGAGTCTCCTAGGGGTCACCACTTGTTTTATACACTTCCCAACAAATCAAAACCTCAAAATAATTTTAATTCACAACTACTTTGTTAATTTGTAAGATAATAACCTATAGGTACTGTCAGTGTCAGCTCTTGGCTTGGTTTTGGAAACTTTCCAGAGAGATTTTCCAAAGTTTTTATAGCTGCACGAGAGAGAATATCACTAGATGAAGAGAGAACCTTGATGTCACTTAGTTGTGCATCTTTATGAATCACAAAACTCACTTTAACCTCTCCCTCTATACCACGCTTACGAGCTCTTCTTGGATAGTAGAGATTCTCTTTTAAAAGCTGTGCAATTTTTGCAAGGTTGTTGTTTTTATACTCTTGCTGTGCTGATACCGTTGTATCACAACAAACCATAGGACAATCCTCTTTAGCAGGCATTCCTATCTCTTTTATCTCTTTAGGCTTTTGCTCACTGATCTTTGAGCTTGTAGCCACTTGTTCTTGTACTACTTGTTCTTTTTGTTTTGTTTCTGTTTTTGGAGGCGTTTGTTTCAGTGGTTTTGGTTTTGGAGGAGTTGGTTGTGTTTTTTTCTTTTTTGGCTCTTTTTTTAGAGGAACACTTTTTTTGATCGGCTTTTTTACTGCTTCTTTTTTCTTAACTTTTGGAACACTCTTTTTTACCTCTTTTTTCTCTTGCTTTTTGACAACTTTCTTACTCTCTTTTACTACAGGCTTAGCAGAAGAGAGTGTTTGTACCTTACCAAGCTGGATACAAACTCTCTTTTCTTTACTAAGAGCTTTAAACGGATGCAAAGCTGTTGCCATCTCATTGTAGGTATAAATTACACCTGCAAACAAGAGCATATGTATCACTAATGAAAGAAAAAAAGATTGTGAGTGATTCTTCATAACAGAGATAGTAACAAAATCTCTGTTACATAAGTGTTAAATAGCACGTTTAAACTCAGGGTATGCTTCTACTCCAACTTCATTAACATCAAGCCCCTCTACCTGCATATCATCACTCGCTCTAAATCTTACTATTTTGTTAATAATAAAAAGCACGATATATGAGCTGATAAATGCAAAAAGACCAATAATCACGATCCCTTTTATCTGCCCCATAAGAGATACATCAGATGCAAATATACCAACAGCCAGTGTTCCCCAGATACCATTTACAAGGTGTACAGAGAGTGCACCAACAGGGTCATCAAGTTGGAGTTTATCAAAAAATGGTACAGCAAAAACGACCAAAGCACCACCAATAGCACCAATTAAAATAGGTGTATACATATCATACAGATCCGGTCCTGCTGTAATTGCCACCAGACCACCAAGTGCTCCATTTAAAATCATCGTAATATCAAGCAGTTTATACTTCGTATACATAATAATTGCTGCAATAATTGCACCGGCAAGTCCTGCTGTGTTTGTGTTCATAATAGTCTTAGCAACAGCATCAGCACTCTCTACACTTGAGATTGAACCAACACTTCCACCATTAAAACCAAACCATCCTATCCAAAGGATCATTGCACCAAGAACAACCAATGGAATATTAGACGCTGGTATAACTTTAATGCGACCGTCTTTATAGCGTCCTTTACGAGGGCCCATAATAAGAATAGCTGCCAAAAGTGCCCAACCACCTGTTGAGTGAATAACAGTTGAACCTGCAAGGTCATACATTTCAATATCTAAAACTGTCCCAGCAAGCATATCTGCACCCCAAGAAATATTTACAATAAGAGGATAAATGACAGCAGCCATAACAACCGTAAAAATCATAAGAGGAATAATACGTACACGCTCACTTACACCACCACTCATAATATTTACTGTCTTTCCAACAAAAGCCATCTGAAATAAAAATGCTGCCCATACACTCATAGAAGAGTTCTCCCATGAACCAAAAGCAAGTGAATAACCAATCAATAAAAATGACATTGATGCAACTGCATATATCATTGTATTTACTGTTAAAACAGAAGAGACATTCTTTGTTCTGACCAGCCCCGCTTCAAGCATAGCAAAACCAGGTACCATAAAAATAATAAGTACCATTGCAAAAAGAGCAAAAAATGTGTCGAGTATATATTTAATATCAGCTTCAGACATTATAAACCTTTAAATTGAACTTAAAAGTCGAGTTTAGCAAAATATTTATATGTTAAAAATAAAATGAGGGAGGGAATGAAAATGCATATGCAAAATGCATATGCAAGTGGGAAAGATTGAAACTAGATAGCTTCTTCGTCAGTCTCACCAGTACGGATTCTGATAATTTTTTCGATATCACTAACGAAAATTTTACCATCACCGATTTTACCAGTACGAGCAGCTTCTACAATAGTAGCAGTTACTTGATCAACCATATCTTCAGAGACAACCATCTCCATTTTGATTTTTGGTAAAAAGTCTACCACATACTCAGCACCACGGTAAAGTTCACTGTGACCTTTTTGACGACCGTAACCTTTTACTTCACTTACTGTCATACCGTCAATACCGATCTCTGCAAGTGCATCTTTTACATCTTCTAGTTTAAATGGTTTTATAACCGCTTCTACTTTTTTCATTATTATTACTCCAAAAAGTTTAAATTATTGTCTAAATTGTAACCATATTTGATTACAAAATCAATAGACTCATTCAACTAACCTCAAAAAGAGATTAGTTATTTATATATTTTTCACCATGAACAGACTCATCAAGTCCCATAGCTTCACTCTCTTCATCAACACGGCTTCCACCAGTAAGTGCAGTAGCGATGTAGTAAACAACTACAGTACCGATTAATGTAAAGAGACCAACGACAACTACAGACTCAACTTGAACCATGAATTGACCCATTCTGTCACCAGACTCTTTTAGTGGTCCGTCCCATAGTAAGTCGTTGTCTTTTAGAGCTAAAAGACCAGTTGCAAGTGCACCAAAAAGTCCAGCTAAGAAGTGAACACCAAATGCATCTAAAGAGTCATCATAACCAAGTTTTTTCTTAAGTACTGTAACACCCCAGAATGCAAACACAGTTCCTAAGATACCAACGATAAATGCTCCACCAACGCTTACAAAACCAGCAGCAGGAGTAATAGCAACAAGACCAGAAACCGCACCAGTAGCAAGACCTAGGAGTGTTGGCTTTTTGTAAACAAACCACTCAGCAAGCATCCATGTGATAGCAGCTGCAGCAGTTGCAATAGTAGTAGTAAGAAGAGCTACACCAGCGATAGCGTTAGCACCAAATGCAGATCCTGCATTAAATCCATACCAACCAAACCATAGAAGAGCTGCACCAAGCGCTGTTAAAAGTACAGTTGCAGGTTTCATTGCAGATTTAGGATACCCTGCACGTTTACCAACAAGAAGTGCTAAAACAAGACCTGCAAGACCACCATTCATGTGTACAACAGTACCACCAGCAAAGTCTAGAGCACCTGCATCAAAAAGTAGTGCACCATCACCACCCCATACCATGTGAGCAACAGGAGCATATACTACAAGTCCCCAGATAGCTACAAATACTAACCAAGTAGAGAACTTGATACGCTCAATAACAGAACCAGCTGCAATAGCAACAGTAATAGCAGCAAAAGTACCTTGGAATGCAACAAATACATATGTAGGGTATGAACCACTAAGGTCATGCCAAGAGATACCACTTAAAAGTACATTTCCAAAACCACCTATTACATTTTGAACAGCAGCAGAATCAGCTGTACCAAATGCGATTGAGTAACCAGCGACAATCCATACAACAAATGCAACTACAAATGCTCCAAAAACCATTGCATATGTATTAAGCACATTTTTGCTTCTTGTCATACCTGCGTAAAAAAGTGCAAGACCAGCAGGTGTCATTAGTAATACTAAAGCTGTAGACATCATCATCCACGCAGTATCACCAGTATCGAGTTTATCTTCAGCTAATGCCAAAGTTGGTAAAGCAAACAGAGCTGCTAATAACCATTTCTTCATGAGAATCCTTTAAAGATTTATTTTCGAAACGGAGTATGACACAAAAGAGCAGATAATATATTTTTATACTGATTAATTTTTAGGCAAAGCAAAATTAATCAGCTTTAAACATTTTCTTAAGTCTTTATTAGGTATTATGCAGAGATTTTATTTTTAATTAATAGGGTGTTTTAATGAGCGATTTGCTAAGTAATGATGATATACAGACTATAAATATAGAAGAGACACTTCAAAACTCTTACCTTGACTACTCGATGAGTGTCATCGTAGGACGTGCACTTCCGGATGTGCGTGATGGTTTGAAACCGGTTCACAGAAGAATCCTCTATGCGATGGACAAACTAAACCTCTCACATGGAGCTAAGTATAAAAAGTCTGCTCGTATAGTCGGTGATGTTATAGGTCAGTACCACCCACACGGCGATACTGCTGTTTATGATGCACTTGTTCGTATGGCTCAAGACTTCTCGATGCGTATGGAGCTAGTAGATGGTCAAGGAAACTTCGGTTCTGTTGATGGTGACAGCGCTGCTGCTATGCGTTATACAGAAGCACGTATGACAAAGTTTGCAGGTGAACTTCTAAAAGATTTAGAAAAAAACACTGTAAATATGATAGACAACTACGATGCGACAACCAAAGAGCCAGATGTTATGCCTACGCGTGTACCAAACTTGCTTATTAATGGTTCAAGCGGTATCGCTGTTGGTATGGCAACAAACATCCCTCCGCATAACCCGACAGAAATTATGAACGGGCTTAAAGCTCTTTTAGAAAATCCGGACATCACACTACCAGAGATTATGGAACATATCAAAGCACCTGACTTTCCTACAGGTGGTATCATCTTTGGTAAAAAGGGGATCATGGATGCCTATGAGAGTGGTCGTGGGCGTATCAAGGTACGTGCTAAGACACACATAGAGCAAAAAGGTAAAAAAGAGGTTATCGTTATCGATGAGCTTCCATACCAGGTAAATAAAGCCCGTCTTATTGAAAATGTAGCAAACCTTGTAAAAGACAAGCTCATTGAGGGTGTAAGTGAGATTCGTGATGAGTCTGACCGTGACGGTATGCGTGTCGTTATTGAGCTTAAAAAAGATGCGATGAGCGAGATCGTATTAAACAATCTCTTCAAGCAGACTGCTATGCAAGTTACTTTTGGTATCATCATGCTCTCTATCTTGAACCAAGAACCTCGTATTTTTGGTCTTATCGACATCTTAAAACACTTTATAAATCACCGTAAGACGATTATCATCCGTCGTACTATCTTTGACCTTGAAAAAGCAAAAGCGCGTGCACATATCTTAGAAGGTCTGAAAAAAGCTATCGATATTATCGATGAAGTTATCCGTGTTATTCGTGCATCAGGAAATGAAGAGGATGCAAAAGCAAACCTTGTAAGTGAGTTTGACTTTTCTGAGATTCAAGCGACTAGCATTGTTGCTATGCGTCTTGGACGTCTGACAGGTTTAGAGATTGAGAAGATCGAAAATGAGTTGCGTGAGCTTATGGAGCTTATCGAGTACCTTGAGTCAATCCTTAGAAGTGAAGAGGTTCTTCATGGCATCATCGGTGAAGAGTTTGATGAGATCTTAGAGACATATACAACTCCTAGAAAAACAGAGATAGAAGATGACTATGATGATATCGACATCGAAGATCTCATTCCAAATGAGCCAATGGTAGTAACTATTACACACCGTGGCTATATCAAGCGTGTACCACTTGCAAACTATGAGAAACAAAAACGTGGTGGTAAAGGTAAAACTGCCGTTACTACTTACGAAGATGACTTTATAGAGAGCTTCTTTACATGTAACACACACGATACTCTACTCTTTGTAACTGACCGTGGACAGCTTCACTGGCTCAAAGTTTACAAGATTCCAGAGGGAAGCAGAACTGCAAAAGGTAAAGCAGTTGTAAATCTCATCAACCTTCAAGCAGATGAGAAGATACAATCTATCATCCCTACAACTGACTTCAGTGAAGAGAAATCACTCGTATTCTTTACGAAAAACGGTGTAGTTAAGCGTACAAACCTAAGTGAGTTCAGCAACATTAGAAGTAACGGTGTTCGTGCTATCGTTTTAGATGAAGATGATGAGCTTATCACTGCAAAAATCGCAGATCAAAATGTACAGTACCTCTTTATCGTTACAAAACTTGCACAGTGTATTAAATTTGAGATAGAGAAAACGCGTGAGCAAGGTAGAAGTACTCGTGGTGTACGTGGTATCAAGTTCAAACATGAGGGTGATGAAGTAGTAGATGCGAACATTATTGAGAGTGATGAACAAGAGATCCTAATCGTTGCAGAAAAAGGTATTGGTAAGCGTACTGAAGCTGGTGAGTATCGCCTCACTAACCGTGGTGGTAGTGGTGTTATTGCTATGAAGATGACTGCAAAAACTGGTAAGCACATCGTAGGATGTCTAATGGTAGATGAGTCTATGGATATGATGGCACTCACAAAAGGCGGGAAAATGATCCGTGTAGATATGCAAACTATCTCAAAATCAAGCCGTAACACATCAGGTGTATACATTGTAAAAGGTGATGATGTTGTCTCTATCTCTCGCTGCCCTAAAGAAGAGAAAGATGAGGACGATATAGTAGAAGAGAACCAAGAAGGACAAGCAACTCTCGATTTGGAATAGTAGTTGCTTCAATACAACAACAATAGATGTGAAATAGAGTTTCACAAAAAAGAAGGATAACCAATGAAATATGCTTTAGTACTTGCAGCACTCTTAAGTGTTGTATCTTGTGCTTCTACAGATACCGTTAAGACACAAACACCACCGGAGAATTCGAATATTACAATTGTTTGTCCTACAGGTAGCTGTACAAAAGCACAGGAAGTTCAAAAAGTAGAGATCGTAAACCCTCCAGTAGTCAAAACTGTTCTAGATAAAACAGAAAATGAGAGCATGGTTTTAAATGAACAAAAACCACTTCTTATTAGTGTTGTAGGTCAAGGTGTTGCACCAATCAACACTGCTTCACCTGCACAAGCTTATGCACTGGCAAAACGTGCTGCTGTTGCAGATGCTTACAGACTTATCGCTGAGAAAGTAAAAGGTGTTCGTATTGACGGGCAAGACCTTGTACAAAACATGATGGTAAAACGCTCAACAGTAAGAACATCTGTTGCGGCAATGGTTCGTAATGCAAATATTGTTGAAACTACATTTAAAGAGGGACTATGCGAAGTGGAAATGGAGATAACACTCAACCGTTCTCAATTTCCTCACTAGTCATTCTTTTCATCCTTTCATCTGCAACACTCTTTGCAGATGAATACCTTATCTCCTACCGCAGTGTCATTCAAGATGCTATTATCTACAACGAAACACTTACTATATCTCACGCAATGCAAAAATGCCCCCAAAACAGCTTTTTAAATGAAAAAGCACTACTTTTACCTATAAAAAAGAGTAAAGATCTCAAAGAGATTATTTTACAAAACTATGAAGAGTTTCTTGAATATCTGCAAAAAAGTGGAATGAAAGTAGAGCATGCACAAGAGACAAGAAACAGTATCAATCACTCTACAACACGGCTAACATTTCAAACTCACTGCTTCAAAGTCGATTTTAATGATAATTTTGTTACTATAGCACCTTTAAAATAACTGAAAATGTAGGACTTTTTGTGAAAATTGCCATAGTCGAAGATGATATTAATATGCGTAAATCTCTTGAGATCGCTATGGGTGATTATAAAGAGTTTGAAGTTATTACATTTAAAAATGCTGTCGATGCACTCAAAAAGCTTGATGACACATATGATCTTGTCATTACAGATATCAATATGCCAAAGATGGATGGCATTGAGTTTATCAAAGAGTTAAACGGTCGTTTTGAAGTCATCATTATGACAGGAAATGCTACGCTCACACGTGCTATTGAGTCTATACATCTGGGGGTGAAAGATTTTCTTCTTAAGCCTTTTGATATAGACACGCTTATAGCGGCCATTGAGAGAGAAGCAAAAGTCCAGGCAGTTACAAAAAAGAGTAAAAAAGAGACAACAAAAGCAGATAAACAAAAAGACTTTTTTGGAGAATCCCAAGCACTGCAAAAAGCACTCAGCATTGCTGATAAGGCTGCTAAAACAGATGCAAGTATTTTACTTCTTGGTGAGAGTGGTGTGGGTAAAGAGGTATTTGCTTCTTACATTCATAAAAATTCACCACGTGCTAAAAAGCCTTTTGTCGCTATCAACATGGCAGCACTGCCTGAAAATCTCATCGAGAGTGAGCTTTTTGGTTTTGAGAAAGGTGCCTTTACCGATGCGACTGAGGCAAAAGCAGGACAGTTTGAGCTTGCAAACGG
>Ga0256828_1002842_pt1 | contig 10093 bp, 12 predicted proteins | sample CV88metaG_FD_185993 | JGI IMG/M metagenome (GOLD analysis project Ga0256828, IMG submission 185993) | Hydrothermal vent microbial communities from East Pacific Rise, Pacific Ocean - CV88 | ecosystem: Environmental > Aquatic > Marine > Hydrothermal vents | place: Pacific Ocean: East Pacific Rise... | reverse complement strand
CATTAGCCTACCCTTTTTGCATTTGGTTTACGACGAGTAATAATTAGTTTATCACTTGCTTTTTTACGACGAGTTTTAGCACCCTTAGTTGGTTTACCCCAAGGAGTAACTGGATGACGACCTGAATTCGTTTTACCTTCACCACCACCATGTGGGTGATCAATAGGGTTCATTGCAGAACCACGAGTTTGAGGACGGATACCCATATGACGAGTACGACCAGCTTTTGCGATAACGATGTTAGAATACTCTTCATTACCAACAGAACCAATAGTAGCCATACATTCACCAAGAACTAATCTCATTTCAGATGAAGGCATACGAAGTGAAACATATTTACCATCACGACCCATAATTTGAGCAGATGTTCCAGCTGAACGAACCATTTGTCCACCTTTTCCAACTTTTAACTCAACATTATGAACAAGTGTACCAACAGGAATGTTTTTAAGTTTCATAGCATTACCTGGTTTAACATCTAAACCACTTTCAGCTGATTCAACTTTATCACCAACATTTAAACCTTTTGGTTGTAAAATATACTTTTTCTCACCATCAGCATAAGTAATAAGTGCTATACGACAGTTACGGTATGGATCATACTCAATAGCAGAAACAACACCAGAGATATCATATTTACTTCTTTTGAAGTCAATGATACGGTAAAGTTTTTTAGCACCAGCTTGCTTATGACGAGAAGTTATACGACCATTGTTGTTACGACCTGCATGAGCTGGTAGTTTAACTAATAATGAACGAACACTCGCTTTAGCAGTGATGTCTGAACTATCAACATTTGTATAAAAACGACGAGACGGAGTTATCGGTCTATAAGTTTTAATTGCCATGTTATACCGCCAAACTTTCTATTTGTGCACCTTCTGGTAAAGTAACATAGAACTTTTTAAAGTCATTTTGTTTACCAGCTACACCACGGAATCTTTTAACTTTTCCGCTTTGATTTAGAGAGTTGATTTTGTTAGGAATAATCCCGAAATACTCTCTAAAAACCTCTTTAAGACCAGTCTTAGTCATTCTTGGTGATGTTTGTACAACAATTACACCATCTTCTTGTAAGCCAAGAGTCTTTTCTGTATATAGTATAGATTTAATATCTGTAATATCTGCCATTATTTAGCCTCACCTACAAGATTTTCCCATACTGCTTTTTCAATTACAACTGAACGATAATTAGCAGCTAAGTAAGCATTTAATTCATTTGATTCAACCACATAAGTGCTTGAAATGTTTTCAAATGCTAAGAATGTTTTTTCATCTAACAATGCTTTAACAAAAAGAGCATCTCTTACATTTAAAGCTTTAAACATTGCGTTTGCATCTTTTGTTTTACCAGATGCGATTTCAATGTTATCAACTATGTAAAGAGAACCGTTTTCAGCATGTTCATTTAAAGCAAATTTTAAAGCTAATTTCTTTTGCTTTTTATTTACTTTTAAATCGTAGTTACGGTTGTTTTTAGGACCAAATGCCTTACCACCACCTACGAAGATAGGAGAACGACGAGAACCAGCTCTTGCACGACCGCCACCTTTTTGAGCCCATGGCTTCTTACCACCACCTCTAACTTCTGCACGAGTTAAAGCAGTTGCTGTATTTGAACGCTGTGCTGCTTGAACTGCTTTTACATACAAGTAAAGGTTATGAGGATTGATACCAGAAAAAGACTCTGGTAATGCTAACTCAGATGCTTTTTCCATTTTTTCATTTAAAACGATTGCACTCATTATTTAGCTACCTTTATACGACCTAAAGAACCATTTGCTCCACTTACTGAACCAGCAACAACAAGAATGTTGTTCTCAGCATCAAAAGAAACGATTTCATTTTTTACACTGTTTTTAGTGTTTCCATATTGTCCAGGCATTTTCTTACCCTTCATAACACGACCTGGCCACTCAGCATTACCGATAGAACCTGTACGACGACCAAATCTATGACCGTGAGAAGCAGGACCACCACTGAAATTCCATCTCTTCATACCACCAGAAAAACCACGACCTTTTGTATCAAAAGTAGTTTTAACAACTTTAGCTTCTGCCAAAGGTGATAAATCTAAGTCACCAGCTTCTGTATTTGCTACTTCAAGAGTAACGAAACGATTGAATTCAGTTGAAAGGTTATACTTTTTTTGTTGACCTTCAATTGTTTTATTCATTTTTTTACCGCTGTTGTAAGCTGCAATAGCAGTACCTTCATTTACTTCACATACCTTAGTTTCTAAAACTCTTAAAAGAGTTACAGGTGTACTAGGAACTGTGATTGTACGGCTCATACCGATTTTTTCAACAATATATTCCATTACTTACTCCTACTTATCCATAGAGCGAACTTCTACGTCCACTTCTGGTGCTAAATCTAGTTTCATTAATGAATCTACTGTTTCAGGTGTTGCAGAAACGATGTCTATCATTCTAGCATGCATACGAATCTCAAATTGCTCACGAGATTTTTTGTTAACGTGAACTGATTTTAAAACAGTATATTTACGAATTTTTGTTGGTAAAGGTATTGGACCACGGATAACCGCACCAGTACGCTTAACAGCCTCAACGATTGATGCTACTGATCTATCTAAAACACGATGATCGTAAGCTTTCAACTTTAAACGAATTTTTTCCATATTTTTCCTTCTAAAGAACTCGTTAGGTCTTGCCTAACTATTTTAAGGGAGCCGAAATTATACTGAAATAGGGTTATTTATTCAAGAAATAAGTATCTAAAAATGAAAAAACTTATAAATTTATTTCCTTTTAAAAAGGAAGTGCTAAAATTAGCCTATGGAATTATTACTCGAAGAATTATACAAAACAGATATATCAACAGAAAAGTTTCACCAAAGAAAAATTTTCATAGATGAACAATCTTATCAAATAAATGGGATAACAAAAAGTGGAAAAACAAAACTAGTAAAAAACTATTTACTATCTTTAAAAAGAAAAAATAGTTACCTTTATATAAATTGTTTTGATGTTCGTTTAGATATTGAAAAGCTAAATAACTCTTTAACAAAATTTTGTAATCAAAATAAAATAGATGTTTTAGTGTTAGACAACTATTTACCAAACATAAAAATACCTAATGTTTCGCAACTCATAATTACATGTGAAGAAAACTACGAACTTAGTTTTTTACAAACCATACAACTATATCCTCTAGATTATGAAGAGTTTTTAGCCTATGAACATAAATACGACTCAACGGCACTAAACCACTATTTTCAACTTGGTGGTTTTGCTTTTATGCATAAAATATCTCCAGATGAAAGAAACTTTTATATACAAAATGCTTTAAAAACATCACTAAGTGAAATAGAGTTTGAAATACTCATATACTGTGCTAAATTTGTAGCTCAAAAAATTTCACCTTTTTCTGTTTATGAAAGACTTAAAACTGTTAGAAAAATTTCAAAAGATAAACTTTACAAATCTTTTGAAAGTCTAATGAATAAAAAATATTTACATCAACTAGAAAAATATGAGCATAAAAGAGCTACAAAAAAGATTTATCTTTGTGATATATCTTTAAAATCTGCTTTAAGTGTAGAAAAAAACTTTGGGAGGCTTTTTGAAAATATGGTTTATTTAGAATTACTAAAATCTAATGAAGATACTTACTACCTTGATGATATAGATTTTTACATACCAAAAAAGGATGAAATTGTACTTTGTAAACCATTTGCAGATGAAAGAAGACTTTTTCAAAAACTTGAAAGTATAGAAGCATTTATATTTAGCTACAATATCAAAAAAATAACAGCTGTCAGTATGAACAAAGAGGGAAGTATATCTCATCCACTTTCAACTGTGGAGATAGTTCCATTTGACATCTGGGCTTTGGGGGATTGATGATACTTTGTGGTATAGATGAAGCTGGTCGTGGACCAATAGCTGGAGATCTTGTTGTTGCTGGATGTGTTTTACATGTAGATATAGATGGCTTAGCAGATTCAAAAAAATTAACAGCAAAAAAAAGAGAACAACTATTTGAAAAAATAATCAAAAATGCAACTTACCATATAGTGAAGTCTTCTCCTAAACAGATAGATGAACTTGGTATATCTACATGTATAAAAAACTCTTTACAAGAGATACAAAAAAATATAAAAGCAGATCAATACCTTTTTGATGGCAACACAACATTTGGTGTTGAAAACTTAAAAACAATGGTAAAAGCAGATACAAAAGTAAAAGAAGTAAGTGCATCCTCTATCTTAGCCAAAGTCACACACGATAGAGATATAATCGAACAAGCAAAAGAGTTTCCAAAATACAGCTTTGAAAAACACAAAGGTTATGGAACAAAGCTACATGTAGATATGATAAAAAAACACGGCTACTGTAAGCTCCATAGAAGGAGTTACAAGTTAAAAGCCTTAGAAAATACCTTGTTTTAAGAAGCCACATTCATAGCAAGTTGTGCCATTTTTTGAATATATGACTCAACATCTACACTCTTTTTTAACTCTGTTATAAAATAGTCTTTTGTTTTATCGTCAGCTATATTGAATGTATAAAGTACCCATTCTGTATTTAACATTATGTTTTCACCATTTTTTTGAACTTCAAAACTTTTATACAAATTTATATCTGTATCTGCTAAAATCTTTAAAACATCTACATAAAACTGTGGTAAATCATAGTTTAAAAGTTCTTTTACTTCATCTTCTTGAATTGAAACATCACACTCTTCTAAACCATTTTGACCTATGATTAGTGCATCACCAACAAGTAGTTGAGAACCTAACATATATGCCTTTTTATTTTGTGAAAGTGCATTTGCATCTGTATAAATTCTATGTTTATTTAAAGTTACTAATTCATCTACTAAAATAGAACTAAAAAAACTATATATACTATTTGCTTGAAGTTGCATATCTTTTGTTTGAATCTCATTTGTTTTAGGATTTATAGATATAACTTTCATTTAAAACTCCTCTAACAATATCACATTTACAGCTGTTGATTTTTCAAGTTCGTAATCTTCTTCTCCAGCTATCATCAATGCACTACCATCTAACATATTTGTCAAAATAGCACTACTCCCAACTTTTTTACCTTCAAAATTTACAAAAAATTCGCCATCTTTAACCACAACATTACAAGCACTAAACTCTGTAAAACGACTTCGCTTTTTAAAATCTTCTTCTAGTTTCGCTTCTACCATTTTATATGGTTGTGCTTTTGCTAACATTTTTGAAATAATTGGTAAAACATAAAGTATAGCTGTAACAGTAGATGAGTATGCAAATCCAGGAAGAGCTAAAACATACTTGTTATTTTTCGATGCAACCATTATATGTCGCCCTGGTTTTATACCTACACCTTTAAAAACAACATCCACACCTAGAGTTGGAACAACATCTTTTACAAAATCAAAATCGCCAACACTCACACCACCAGTACTTACAACTATATCTGCACAAGAAAGAGCATTTTTAAAAGTATTCATAATGTTTTGTTCATCATCACCAACTGTTCCAAGCTGAATAACCTCTGCACCAGCCATCTCAAATAAAGCTGACAATGTATAGTTGTTTGAACTTCTAATCTGTGCTGGATTGTCAGATGGTTCACCCAAGTCAAGTATTTCACTACCTGTTGCTATGATTGCTACTCGTGGACGAACAATCACTTTTACCATAACATGGTTAAGTCCTGCCATTACACCTATCTCTGCAAAACCTATTTTTGTACCTTTTTTTATAAGAACATCACCACTTTTATAACTCTCACCAACAGGTCTAACAGATGAAGCAAAACTAACCTCTTCATTTATAGTTATTTCACCATTTTCATAAGTTACATTTTCTATTTGTAAAAGAGTATCGCTACCTTGTGGCATTTTAGAACCTGTAAAAGTTTTTATACACTCGCCATCTTTTAAAACTCTTTGTTCATCATTTCCAGCTGGATTTATGCCTAAAACATTTAGTTTTGCACCAATTTTTACATCGCTGTGTTTCAAAGCATAACCATCCATAGAAGCTGTTGGAAACTGAGGGTCGTTGTATTTTGCCACAATATCTTCTGCTAAAACTCTACCAACAGAACTACTTAAAGGAACTCTTTCAAATCTACTACTATCTACACTAACTTCATCAAGAAGTCTTTTACTCTCCTCAAAAGAGATAAAATCTGCACCTGTTAAACTCATCTTATTTCCTACTATTAAAATCTCATACAATCTTCGCCTATTGGCGAGAAAAAGTCAAAATGACTTTTAATTTCCTAAAATTCCACTACCAACAATAGCAGTTGATCTATCTTTCGCATAAACTCTTTTTCCATCTATAATGTCATATTTCCAAATCGGAGCAGATGCTTTAAAATCTTCTACAAACTCATCTATAAGTTCTAAAGCCACTCTTCTTTTTGGTGAAAAAACAGCTGAAATATAAGATGACTGATGAAGTAAAACATCACCCTTAGAGTGAGCCATTTTTACAATAGCACCTCTTTGTTTTGCTTTTTGTTCCCACTCTTTAAACCATTTTTCAAGTATAGGTTCATAGATGTCAAAACTAAGCCCATCTATACCACCTTCTTCTCTAACTGTTCCTACAAATGGTATATATGCCCCATAGTTACTCTGTGCTTGTTCTTCATACCACTGTTTTAAAATCTCGCTAACATTTAAAGCTCCATCGTACAAACTCAACATAACTCAACCACCACAAACTGGTGGTAAAAGTGAGATTTTATCCCCATCTTTTAACTCAACATCTAAACTTTGAGTAAGTGTATCGTTTACTGCCACAGCAGAGTTTTGTAACCACTCTTTTAAACTATCGTCTTCTTGTAACAACGGTGCTAACTCTTTTAAGTTTGTTATATCAAATTCCATCGGTTCTTTTTGTATTGGACCTAAAAATTCTACTTTTATCATAAGTAAACCTTCTCTTTAATTGCTAAATTATAGCGAAGATAAGTTATACTTCCAAAAAAAAATGGAGTAGTTTGTGGTTTTTGGAAAAATAGAGTATTTAAACCTTTTACCTTTTCATATTTTTATGAAAAGATTTTTAAGACATCCCTCAGAACAACTTGCAATGCACTACTATGGTGGTGTTCCATCTGCTGTCAATCAACTATTTTTACAAAAAAAGGTTGATGCTGGTTTTATATCTAGCATAGTATCCAAAAAATTTCCACATGTAGAACTTGGAATAGTTGCGAAAAAAGAAGTTTTAAGTGTTTTAGTTTTACCACATGTAGCTACAAAAAAAGATTCTGAGTCTGCAACTTCAAATGTTCTAGCCAAAATACTAAATGTCAATGGAGAAGTAATCATAGGAGATAAAGCCTTAAAATGTTACCTAGAAAAAACTCCACATGTAGACTTAGCAAAATTATGGAATGACACATACTCTTTACCATTTGTTTTTGCCGTTCTTTGCTACCATAAAGATAAAAAAAAGTACAAAAAGATAGAAAAAGAATTTTTAAAAACAAAAGTAAAAATACCCCAATACTTACTACAAAAAGCACAACAAAAAACTGGTATATCTAAAAAAGAGATACTTCATTATTTACAATTTATATCGTATAAATTAGATACAAAAGCACAAAAAGGTTTAAAGCTATTCTTGAAAAAAGCCTCATCTTAGTTTTGTTTTAGTATAATCAATGTTATGATTAGATTAATTATATTTTGTTTAACTATTATTACTATTTTACAAGCTAGAGAGCCTATATCTCCACTACCTACGAGTGTGGATTATGATGTAAAAAAAGCAAAACTTGGAATGAAGCTTTTTTTAGACCCTATTTTATCTGGAGATGGGACTGTGGCTTGTGTAAAATGCCATAACATTTATGAAGGTGGAGCTGACCCACATGTAGTTTCTACTGGCTTTGAAGGTAGAAAAGGAAACATCCAATCTCCAACTGTTTTTAATGCTCGTTATAACTTCTCTCAGTTTTGGAATGGTAGAGCTCAAAACCTTTTTGAACAAGCCAAAGGACCACTAGCAAACCCTGTTGAACACAACATATCTCCAAAAGATATAGAAAAAAAATTAAATGCTATAAAAGAGTACAAAAAACTTTTCAAAGAAGCTTACGGCATAAACTATATAACTTATGACAAAACATTAAAAGCTATAGTTGAGTTTGAAAAAGCACTTGTCACTCCAAATTCCAAATTTGACAACTATCTAAGAGGAAAAGTACAACTTAGTAAGTCTGAGATGAATGGTTATATGATTTTTAAAAAAATAGGATGTGTAACTTGTCATAATGGTCTAAATATAGGTGGGAATTCTTTTCAAAAAATGGGAACATTTATAGACTATAAAACTAAAAAAACTTACCCAGACAGATATGAAGTTACAAAACATTTATACGATAAAAATGTTTTTAAAGTTCCAACACTTAGAAATATTGCAAAAACTGCACCATATTTTCATGATGGAAGTTCTAAAACACTTGAGGAAGCTATAAAGAAAATGACTTACTATAACCTAGGTGTAGAGTTGGATGAAAAAACTATAAAAGATTTAGTTGCTTTTCTTAAAACATTAAATGGTGAACAACCAGCTATAATGAGTGAACCATGATAAAAACAAAAAGTATATGGCTCGTTGCAGTCGTAGGTCTTGTATCTGTTTTAACTATTACCTACTTTTATAGCGCCCAAAAAACACTAACACAAAAGTATAGACACTTTTTAAGTGAATTACAAATTTTAGATGACACACAATATGAACTAAATACTATTTTGTTAGAAAACTCTTTATATACATATACCAACCAAGATATTATTGTTAAAAAAATCGACAAATTTCAATCAACCTTACATTGTGTAGACAATTTACCAATCTTACAAAAAGAAAGATATAGACCTATAAAACAAGAACTTCATAAACTAAATAATCTTTTTAAAAAACATCAATCAAATATAGAATGTTACCTCATGCTAAATGCTGGTGTTAAAAATTCCCTTTTATTTTTAACAAACCATATAGAGTCAGCAAAAAAATTGTCTTCAACAAAAGACAAACTACTATATATAGATGCAAATAGAATCTTAAAACTATATACTGATGCTAGAAAAATGCAAGATTTAGACTATATCTCACATAAAAACTATCTTTTAAAAACAAATTCTAAAAATAAAGAAACGATTAAATTTGTAAAGTATTTCAATCTACACTCTAGATACCTTAAAAACAAATATCCAAAATTCTTAAAAGCAACAGATGAAGTTTTACACACACATATAGGTTCAACCATAAACAACATAAGAACTGAATTTGCGAAAATCGCTCTTCAAGATTTTCAAGAATTAGACAATTTTGCTATTTTTATTATTACCTCTTTGGTTGGCTCTTATTTGCTAATAATTTTTGTACTTGTAAAATATATAAAAAGTCACAATTCACTTGAACAAACAGCAAAATCTTTACAATACTCTTTACAATACGACCTTTTAACTGGACTAAAAAACAGAACAGCTTTTATGGAAGATGTAAAAGAGTATGAAACTCCTCACCTTTTACTTATAAATATAAATGGATTTAAACATATAAATGATATTTATGGAAATGATGTTGGGAATCTTTTACTTCAAGAGGTATCAAAAACTATACAAAACTCTGTTTATGACATAAAAGAAAAAACTATTTACCGTGTTGGTGCAGATGAGTTTGGTATACTTTTTAATACTATAACACAATCAAAAGCTTTAGAAGTAGCTACTATGCTTGAACGATACATCGCCGAACAAGACTTTGTTATAGACTCGATTGTTATAAATATAACTGTAAGTATATCTAGCAACAACAAAGAACCTATACTAGAAAATGCAGATATAGCTCTAAAAGAGATAAAAAAAGACAGAGTAAAACATATCATAAAATATGATGAAAGTCTAAATCTTAAAAAACATATTCAAAACAATATAGATATGGTCTACACTATAAAAAATGCTTTAAAAGATGGTCGTATAGTTCCTTATTTTCAACCTATTATAAATTTAAAAACTATGAAAGTAGAGAAGTATGAAGCTCTTGTAAGACTTATAAAAGAGGACGGCAGTGTACTTTCACCTTACTTCTTTTTAGACATATCTA